>ERZ781398.1653-NODE-1653-length-20465-cov-4.216120_pt1 | contig 20465 bp, 21 predicted proteins | sample MGYA00433077_ERZ781398 | MGnify/ENA primary metagenome ERZ781398 (study PRJEB29847, sample SAMN06458254) | wastewater metagenome | isolation source: Wastewater bioreactor | place: South Africa: Cape Town | study: EMG produced TPA metagenomics assembly of the... | reverse complement strand
TGAGATGGGTAATACACCTGCACTATGTCGAAATCTTACTTTACCAAGTAATGAAACATCATTCAAAGATTTATACGAATGTTGGATTCAACGATCAGCAGCCAGTCAATTACAAAAATATTTACCATTAATTATTCTAACTGTTTCATTAATATGTAATTGTTTATCATTTATAGCTCTACGTAATCGTCATATGCGTGGATCATCAACAGCTTTCTTTATGTTAGCACTCAGTGTACTTGATCCACTTGTTCTATTAACTAAAAATCTTGTTTATTTTCCAACATTTATAACTGAGCATTCAGCATCGTGTAAATTACTTTATTTTCTTATTTATGTTTATGGTTACACAAATGTTTGGATACTTGTCATAATGACAGCTGATAAATTTTTTGCTGTTTGGTTTCCATTGAAAGTCTCGTATTTTTGTACGATAACTCGAGCGAAATACGTTTGTATATTACTTTTGGCTTTGACAAGTATTATTTCATTTCATCATTTTTGGACCATTGATAGTTTACCCGTATCGCCCGATGTTAAACAACGAAATTGTGCTTATGATACCCAACATTATCCTGTACTATCACGTAGTTGGCGTTATGTAGATTTTGTCATTTGGTGTTTTCTACCTTTTATATTAATTTTCACCTTGAGTGTTTTAATTATTTATAAATTACGTCAAAAACGGCAAGGAACACATCACAATATACGTCATATTATCAGTACCAATTTAAATAATGAACGAGGTAAAAGCAAATAAATAGACATCTCGTGTTCTTTTTTCTACTAATAAATCATTCGGAGATTGTTATTGGAGTGTTAGTGAATCTGTTGCAGCTTCGTCTTTGAATGACGTTAATAACGTGAAGAGAACTCCACAGTTAATTACTCAAATCCCCTGTAGGCATTCCCATAACGAAATGAAGAGAAAGTCGGCATGTATGTGCGTGTCTAGCCGACGCGAGTTTAGCTTATAATTTATCCCTGAAGAAAAATTCGAAATGAAAAAAAAGATGAGATTTTTCTTTTTCTCTCTTACAGCAAAAACCAATCGTCACACTGTACAATCTCAATCAAGAGATAAATCCAATATTGAAATGCGTAGTACACAAAAAAGTGAAGTTATCCGTTCTCGACATCGTCATATCACATTAATGTTACTCGCTGTCGCCGTTGTATTTCTTCTTCTAACATTACCAAATAGTATCTATTTTGTTCTTGATATAACCTATGGTTTCAATACGCCACCAACAACAAATGATTTCTCTCAATGGTTACGCTATCGTCGTTTAACATTATTAACTGTTATTATGTATCAATTAAGTGATGTACAGCATGCAACGAATTTTTTCTTGTATTTATTAACGAGTAAAAAATTTCGTCGAACGATTCTTATGATTTGTACATCATCGGGTCATTTTCTTCTGTCATTTTTTCATTGTTGTTGTCCAGAAAAAATCCCGTCAACACAAACATTTCCAAATCATTTTGCAAGTACATCACAACATGAGAAAAAAACATTTTCTATGCGTTCAAGTGAATCAGATATGGCAAGCAATCATATTAATCCACGTGCGACATCAACACGACGAATTCAATCGTATAATTACACACCATTAGCATCGAACCCATCGACATCAGTGCCGACAGCAACAACGGAAATGAGTTAACGCACAGACAAGCAAATTATCAATTTTCTTTTTTTTTCTTCTTCTTCTTTTATAAAATGTTAATATATATAAAGCAAGAAAACCAACAAACAAACTTATTTTTGAAATAAAAAAAAAGAGAAACGAAAATGGAATCGAGTTAGACATGTACATTATTGAATGATGACGTACGAAGAATATCTCGTAGAACATGAGAATTTTCATGATTTATCGTATAAGGTTTTGCATATGGAGTATAAATGACATTGGTCAAATGATCATCGTCGTCAATTGCCGAATGCGTGTACATACTTATAGGACTATTGACGGGTCTTCGAGACGAATAATGCCGAGTGATGGCTGTACTCGTACGAGAATTGACAGGCACTTTACGTATTGTTGATGGCATTTTTAACATGGTTTTCTCATTATATTTTTCATTGACAGTATTATCTCGATTTTGTCGTTGTTGCATAGCTAAATTAGTGAAATACATGACATAGAATGGACAAGATACTGGTTTAGGTTCGTATTTCACATTGCGCATTTTCAACGATGAAATCGTTGTTGCTGTTGGATCATTGAGAAAAATACTTTCACTGCCCACATTTGTCTGTTGCGGTACTTGATAGGCATATGTCGATCGATACTCAAGATTTTCTTCTTCGTCTACTTCGCTATTTTCTTCATCGCCATCGTCATTTTCATGTTCATCGATTTCTTGAATAGGAATCGGTGGTGATGATGGTGATCCATCAGTAGGATTAGATGTGTCATTTGCATTCAAACGCGATTGTGCAGTTGGATTTGTAATTGCCGATGTAAATCGTTGATGAATACGATCGGCTGTGAGAACTGACGAAGCTGATGTGCCTCGAAAAGAGGCGGAATAGGAGAAAACACTTCGTGGTGATTCATCAAACTCCTAACAAAACAAAGAAAAAATAATAAATATTTTTATAAAAAACATATTTTTTTTGCATTTACTCGATTAGTTTGAAAACGTAAACTTTTACTTGATAGACGATTTTTAATAATTTTCATATTGAGATGATCGATCTCCGAACGTAGTCGAGCGGATGCACGCGATGGAATAAATGGCGATTTCGGTGGTAGATCTTTTGTTTCGGCTGTACTCTGTGCGCTACTTCGTTGTGATGGAGTTGTGCTTGTTAAACGTAGTTTTTGATGGCGAACATTCGACGGTCGAAAACCATTTCTGATGCCAGTCGATGTTGATCTCGAATCGTTCGATGAATCGACTGTTGTAATAGGCTGTTTGTGAGCAGGATAGTATTGTTGAATTTCATTTTTCGATAGACGATATTGTTGCAATTGATGATGATTTTGTTCGGCTGTGGCAAAGAAATAATTTGTCGAACCCATTTGACGAAATTGTGGTGATAGAGCTGGAACTGTCTGAAGTACACTACGTGCTGGTTTCACCTCGTGAACTGTATTAGCTGCGAATATGCCTAAGGATGATGATCGATTAAAAATTGATCGAAACATAGAAAAATAAAAAAAAACAAACCAGTACGATTTTTTGGCAGACCAAGAAATCTCATGTCTGACTTCGACATTGTCGTCATCTTGATGTAAAAGGAGCGAAAAAAAAAGCTCGATCGTTATAAATTGAAAATGTGTATGTCTGTGTGCATGTTTATAACAAAAGAGCAAAGAAAAACAAAACGAAAGAGTGAAGAAAGAAAATGCTTGGACAAATTGTTTTTCAGACTCGACAAAAAAAACAAGAAGAAAAAAAATTCTGAATATATTTGTGATCTAATTTAAATAAATCTATTTACAAGAAGTCTGATTGTTATTTTTTAATTTCACTCGTTTCGAATGCGCAATTTATTTTTGTTTGTTATTTTTTTTTTCTATAAAATATGCATGCAGATTTTACAATCGATGATGTTAAAGTACGAATTGAGAAGAAATCGAATTGATAGAATGGCTTTTTTCTTCTGTAGGATTTTGTTACACTTCGTCGGTGGCTTGATAGTCGATCTCCATATTTGAATTCGATTGATGAAGAAACTAATTCGGATTTTCAAACGAAAGAAATATCGATCGAAACACTCGATCAAGTGCAATCTGTTATTTCTTTTCCATATCAATCCCTTGTAAATCTTCGTCATTGGCGTAAAGCACCGAAAAGTTTGAAAATATTTTTTCAAGCGTTAACATGCTTCTTTGCTCTCTCGAATCAACGAGATTTTCTAACGGAATTAAAAGTCAATCATCGATTTATTCATACGATCAAAACTTACCGACCATCATCGATTGTACTTGATGAATTTCGAATGAATTATTCGAATTTAGAACAACTTTCATTAGATTCTATTCGAAAGAAAAGTTTCGATGCGTATTTAGTTGCGTGTTGGATATTTCAGTTTAATTAACTTTTCATTTTCACTATGACTACGAGACGACAAAAAGCGTTTGTCAACAAAGATCAAGTTGATACGCGAATTTTAAATGTTGAACAACGTACGTTTGCCTATGAAATTTTTTTGTCAAGAAATGAATATGTGAAATATTTGTTGAGGACTTCGAGAAGCAATTGCAATGTTACCTGAAGAAAAAAAGAATACGATCGATGTATCAAAAGTTTATCAACAACTGATGGAATCATTTTATGCATATGAATGTCATTTATCCAATTTTGTCTTTGATCGAGATATGCATTATGTCATCTATTCATTAGGATTTGTACCGGTTTGTTCGCTTTTAATTTGTTTTGATTAGTAATGTTTTCGAATTCATTCATAGAATTACAACGAGATCAACCAACTCATACTAGGTGAGATTGATTTTCATCTATTAACTGCAACTTCAACTATAGAGTTTATTTCGATATGCGTACGTATGTAGCAATGCGTTTTCATCCTCAATCACGAACAACAGAACGTGAAGAAATCGATATCGATCATCATTTAATACATATTGCTGATTTTGCCGATGTCATCATACCGAAATTAATTGCCAATGAGTATAAACCAGCTGATATGCAAACACTTTTCAAATGTTTTCAAAAACTCGATGAAAGTCACAAAAATTATTTACATAAAAAGTTATTTATTCAAACATTATCGACTACTGAAGACGCTTTGGACGAAAACGAATCCGATGATTTACTGAATTTTCTTATCAAAAATGAAAGTCTCTCCATTATAAACTTACCTGATTTTTTTAATTACAAACGATATATCAAACATTTGTTGCCCGAAAAGCATCTCATTTATCTTGACTTAGGTGTAGCCAAATAAATCATCACCTTTCTTCTTGTAATCATAACCCCATAAAAGATCATGCGATTTTTGAATTCTATGCTATACATTGCGCACTATTTTCAGCCTATCTTTCGCATTTGCCTTCATCTCTCTCTTCTTCCTATATTAATCACTTTTTCCAATCGTTTTCTTACTAATTTCAGTGAGCGGTAAATTAGTTCTGAGCTAATAAGATATTGTTTATTGAAATCAATTGAAAAAAAATTTCATCGTAAGGCCACACGAACAAACATGATTATTAATAAAGTTCGAAATAAAAGTGCTTTTAAATCATGGAATAGAGTAATCAATATTACCAATTCCGTGACGGCTAACAAATTTCTTCGCATACTCCTAAGTCCCTACTAACACCACATATTCGATCATCATCAGCCCGGATCACATCACTTTCGTTTGCTTCGGACTTTGCTTGCAATCAGTTTGATCCCTTCATGCATAAATCATGCTTACCTCTACAAAGTAAACTCTATCCTACTAAACCTGAACACTTAAATCATCAATGTACGACTATCACCATGAGATTTCAATTCAACTACAGTACTACTGAAGTGAAATGGGGAGATATAAGATAGCCAAGAATCGCGATTACATCATTAATGCACAGTTATGAGCAGATTGGAATTCGCCTACACTATTACTCTAGCTGAATAATGAAATATATGATATTCGAGATGCATGATCAGATCATCAATGCACAGTTTGAATTAGATTTTGATTGATATATAGAGTTTGGAGTTTTGAACGATAGAATGTGTGTTGTTTGATATTGAGAATCGATCATGTGGGAAGAAGTTGGAGTAGTTTTCAAATCAATTATGATGTAATGCAGTGAAAACGGATCGTATGTGTATCTGTTTTGGGTTTTATGGTGTTGTTATGGAATGACTATGATATGGGTCGACGTGTTGATTTAGTATCGTCGGCGGGTTTTCTAAATGAAGGAGATTATTATTTTTCGTAAATGGTTGGATAGATGCTTGTGTTTTAATGTTGTACAGATAATTGAGGGATGTGACTGTAAGATGATCATGAGTTGAAAAATTGTAGAAGAACTTTTGTGGGGTACTATGAATGTGTCGAACGGAAGTATCGTGAAATGAAAATTTTGTTGTTTTTCTGTAGCATTGAAGAAGTGTTTAGTACGTTGATTGACTGATTAAATGTATTTAATATGGGATAGGTTAGTTACATCATCGGTAATTTTGTAGCTAGTGTTTATTTTGTATGGAGCTTATTGAGTGCGTTTAGGTTATTGCTATGTTGTAGATGTCTAGTATACAAAGAGAATGTAGTATTGCCCGGCTGCTTTTCTAGATTGGTATGTCGTTAGTTTTGGGTGTATATGCATGAGACTTTGTATACCTTGTACAGGTAGTTGGATAAAAGGCAGATCAGATTGATTGTGTATTAGAATCCGTGTTGATTGCTTCTTGTAAATAGTAGTTTGACGATTTAGTTGTATTTTCGTTAGATGCACTCGACTAGTAACTTGATGAAAATATCGTAGGGAAAGGTGTAGAATCATCAGATTGAATATATTAGGAAGTTTTGGTGTGAATGCTTGTAGAAAATGATACTGTAGTCTAATATACTGGCCATTTGAAAGCTTATAGATAGTTGTAGTGGATGGAATAATCGAAGATACGTCATGTTTGAGTATATTTTGTTTCTTTATGATTTGCATAAGTTGCAGAGTACTGCAAAATTTGATGTTATAGTTTTTGAATTCCGATCCGTGTTTTTCTTCGATATCAGTCAAGTAGATCATGGAGGTGATTAAGTTGATTCTCGTACTCATTGTGAAATATGCTGTTTTATCTAGTCAGGGGTAGCTTATATAGCACTTCACAAAAGAGTTTTTGAAGCCTCTAGGACCGTCGCTATGCTAGTGGCTATTGTTATTCATTCGAGAAACTTACCGATGAATTGACTTCTTTGTTGCGATTCTCGATGATATCTAGCTTTATTAACAATAGAAATAAGAGTATCCCATGGAACACTATTGCTTTGGTCCATATTTAATTCAATACTACTTGATTGAGCTGCTTGAGTTAAATCTTGTTCCAATCGAGTCATTTTTTTCGTAAGGTTTTTTAAATCGGTTTCCACAAAATCGTCTGATTCCTTTAGCTGGACTAATTGGTTGGAAAGTTCGTCAAATTTCGTCTTCAGTTCTGTTTGTTGAGACTTCCATTGTTGAATAATTTCGGCCCGTGTTTGATCGGCAATTTTGTTTATCTTTTCAATGGTCGCATTTTGCCATGCATCGATTTGTAGAATAAGAGGACTCTGTACATTTGTGCCAGTAGTTGATTTGGATATTTTTTCTTGGAGAATATTTCTTTTTTGAATAAACCCATCTAAGTCGTTACTCAATGAATCACGATGATTGTTAAAGTCTTTTCTACAAAAATATTGTTTACATCCGGTGCAAAAACATATCCCTGCTCCTTTAGGACACATTGAACATCGTTCTGTTGAAGACGCCATATGTGAAAATAAAGCTATGAAATATGCAAATAGTTGTGTATTTGGATAAAGACGAAAGCAGAATGAAGCACAAACTTTCTTCTTTTCCTTTTTCTTCCTTTTAATACATACAGAATGAAAATTCTTGTCGACATAGTAATCATACAAAAACAAAAAAGACCCCTATAAAGAAGACAAGCAAACAATAAAAAAGGACAAATTTAAAAGATCGACTAACATTTTTTTAATAACCATGTCGAAAATGTTCATCAAGTCAAAATGCATGTACATATGTCTCATTTTCGAGTCATTATTCATCTAAGTCTAAGTTATTATTGATATCCGTTAAAACTTTTCTTTCTTTATTTTCAACTTCAATTTTGCCTGTTCTCATTTTTATAGTGAACGGTGAAGATTGATTACTGTACACTTATCGTTGTCAAATTATCGACAAAAAAGAAAGAGAGAAAGAAAGAAAGAAAAATAAACGTTAAGTCAATTGAGACAGTCGAAAGAAAAAAAGAAGTTAGTACGAGGGTATTTGAACACCTCATTTATGTATACATAGGAATCAAATATCGCAAGAGATCAGGAGCTAAAGATATCCGTATAGGTGTAAACAATGTTGTTGTTATTATTTTTTTCAAATTAACTTTCGCATCTCATCGCCTTGCCTTGCTAATGAACTGTCGAAGATATAGATATGGATTAACAATGCATACAAACACATTTCATTCGTTTTGCTTAGCTTTTCTCTCTTTAAAAAAAATGTACACAAAATAACAAATAAGAAAAGGAAAAAAAACAGCATGAATTAAATGTTTTATCGGTCACCAAGGTCGCCATACTTTCGATGGTGATTCAGTCGTTGTACTCGCTGGACTCCGCATTGATTCACAATCACTTGAATTATTCGATGATGTCGAACTGCAATCTGCATCATCATTATTACGATGATGTATTTTCAATGTATCTTGCATTTGCTGCTGCTGTTGTTGTTCTTGCTGAGGTAAAATGAATATATATTGATTATTTGTTGATGAATTAACTGAATAACGATCTGTTTTCGTTAGAAGACCATTGTTTGGATGAATGGTCGAGAATGTTGGTTGGATTGGTGGTAAAATAGATAATGATGAAAGATTTTGTATACGTGTAGATAAATGTGAGATAAGCTTGGTCTTTAATTCTAAATCAGCATTTGGTGTTGTTGTTAGAAAACGAATGATTTCATTTGCACATTCACCATAACCAGCACGATATTTCGAAGCGATTGTTGGATCTACAGCTGCGGCTGCTAAAAACAAAAATTCATTTACATCGAACGAAATAAGAGAACAAATTCGTTTTTCTTTACATGCTAATTTGTGTTTGTAAACCGTTCGTAGATGTTTAACAGTCATTTCAAGAATATCAGCTTTTTCTAATTTATGACTACGAACATTCTAAAATACATAATGAATAAAATCTAATTTATCAAGATGATTTCATTGAATAATCTTACATTCGTTGTTGCATTGTCAAGAATAAGATTTTTCAATTCTTCTAAACTTCGATTAATTCGTTCACGTCTTCGTTTCTCCATAATTGGTTTTGCATTCTAAATAATTCAAATAAAATATGAACGGTTCTAATTTCTCTTTTTATACCTTTCGATATTCACTATGACTAATATGTGTTGGTAATGTATAAGGTGCAAAACGATCGGCAGGCATTTTATTTCGTTTCGTTTTTTTTCTTCAATATGAGTATGTGAACAGGATCTAATAATTTAGAGAAGTGATATACTCGTATATGTGTGCGTACGTATATGTATTCTGATTCGTTGTTAGGATGATTGCACTATAATTATTCTCTCTCTCTCGCTTTCTCTTTCGCTCGCCTTTCTTGTCTCGACAATGCACGCGAGATTGTCGAATGGTTGATCAGAGAGAAAGATGGACGACTCGTGCTGTTGGCCAAATAAATATGCGCGAGAGAAGAATCCAATCGATGAATTCTTCATTTGCCCTTCAGCAAATCATTAGAAGAAATTGAAATTGTATAGTGTTGTTCTTCTGAGTACGATACCGCTTTACTAACAACCTGAATAAATTCACCTTTGTTCTTTTTTTTTGTTATATTTCATATCATATCTTAAGGGAATACGAAAAAAAAGAAAAGACAATCCGGATTGATTTCGATTTTCAAGACAGGTGATCTGATCATCTCTTTTACTTTTTATCATTGAAGCATAAAGACAAGAAAAGAATCACGTACAGTAGCAACACTAACACTATTTGATCTTAAGATTGACGTGTCAAGTGGAATTGAAGAGACGCCCACTACTTAGATGTGTAAATGGAGAGAGAACATTATCCGTTCGTATGATATCAATAAAAGAGAATATTTCCCATATCAAATTCTTCTTCTATCCATCTGTTTCAAGTTAAGTCGTTTTCTTGACTTGTTATTATTTGTCATTATGTGTAAATTGTACATAGGAATTACTTATCGTAGCTGCCTTTTTCTTCGTCTGTCTATGAAATCGAAAGGAATGGATGGATGTGCGCGTGCGTGCACGAGCAAAGTCAACTTGTTTGGTATGCAAACGCACGCGCGATCATCATCATCACATCACATTGAAATGTGTATGGTGATTGTTACTTATCTCTGCATGTAAAATGTTGGTAGGTGAACCATCCAAACACGCACATACTATCGATGATCCTGATCTATTCTCTTCGTCTTGCATACAACGAATCATATTCGTGTTAATTGTAGTTAATCGATGGACACGCCTTTTTCATTCGCCTGTCTAGCAGTTGACGAGATGGAATGTTGAGCTATATCAGCAATATCAATAGAGCATATCAATGATCGATAATGGGAAAAAAAGACAATGTTGTCTATCTTTCACTTTTTCTTTTTGCATTCCTAATTGGCCAAAAGATTATCGATCGTTTTTTTTTCTCTTCTTCTATGCAGTCGTACAAACATGTAAACAGAGAGAACAGGTTCATTTGGATGATATAAACATTGAGTACTTTTTCACACTTATCGTTCCGAGAAATTAGCGAGCTTACATCATCGAGTACTTCTGTTCATCATCTTTGTCGTTCTTATTGTCAAGAAATGACATCATTGAAGTATCCGAAACGAATCGAAACGAATCGAATTACAAATTATTGAGAGTGAGGGTCGAGAAGAATGTTAAAATTTACTTATCGACGCGTCGAATACACACGAAAGAATAAAATGAAAGAAGATGTGTGAAAATGATCGGTCAGTTACTTTTTCTCTTTTTTCTCTACCTGCGTATTCATATACAAGTGATCCTTCTTGTCAAATTCAACGAACAAACATTCTTTTGTACTACTCATGAGACATTACTCATCATTTACTTTATACATCAACGTATCTAAAGCATCGATCTCTCTCTTTAGCCCTTGAAACTACCGCCTGCTCATTTTTTCTTTCGATTGTACACAAAAGTGCTTTCAAATGTTGATTAATGATCGAATGTAAAGTATAAGAAGAGACTAGACTCGTCTCTTCTTGAACAAATAAACTTAACACAATGGACAGATAAGAATCGACTAAATTCGATCCATGTTGTTTTCACTTGTATAGTTATTCAGCAAAGTTAAGTATCGAACATGTTTACATTGACTTGCACCTGACTAGTAGAAAATCGATTCGATTTGTTCAAGTTCATTAGCATCAACATTAGCTAATTGAGTTCAGAAATAATCAATCACTTATTGGGAAAAGAAATTCATTCGAAACACATCAAAGTACATCGATGAACTGTCGTTTAGAGAAAAAGAACAAAAACGATTAAACGATGAGTTGATGAGCAAACAATAGAACAAGATGTCGAAAGACATCGACGACGGCGCTCGAAGCGTTCATTTCAAATGATAAAAGACATTCGGGAGGAGTAAGAAAAAAGAAAAACATGAAATGCTCAAGGGAGTATATGTTCATTTGTTTGTTTTATTGTACAAGAAATAAAGAAAGAAAATTCGAATCGAGAATTGGAACAAGAGGAGATTATGAGTGTCTTTCATTTTCTTCGTATATCACAGATATTTGAAAAAGAAAAAAGAAAAAAACATTTTTTTATTGATTATTTGTTCGTCGTCGACGAATGGAATGATCGTCGTCATCAGTATCATCTTGACCAGCCGAGAGAACTTCATCGAGTAGAGCGTCTTCATCTTGAATTTCCACAACGGGCGACGAACGATTATTCTTAGTTGCTGTTGTTGGCCGTTGAGGTGTTGATGAAGCGATAAGTGTTGGAGCTAAATTTGTTTGTTTCGTTGATTTTTGAATATTAGGCGAACGTTGTAAATCACTTTCATCCTGAAAAAAACTTTAAAAATAACGCTGCCTTTTTCAATCGTATTTACTCACTAAATCTTCGACATCTCGTGAATCATCTGGAATACCACTAAGATCCGTTTTCGGCGAACCAGCAATACAAAAATCGATAAGTAATAAAACACCCTATGAATAAATAAACAAAAGTTTCTGTTTTTGGAAAAAAAAAACAAATCCTACAAATCCAAGAATAAGTCCAATAATAATAATCACGACAGTAAAAACGATATAGATAAGCCATGATGGCCAACTATATCGATCTTGTAAGAGCGTATATGCATCCTAGCAAAGAAATTTGTTTTCAATCGAAATTCGCTTTCAATTGTTTTACTTTGACTAAAACCGAAATATCGAATATTCCACTAACTATTGACATTCTGAAAGTGTAATTCAATTTTGCAAAATGTGTTTTCAATTGAAATTCTATTCTCAACATACGGAATACTATCAGGAGCAAAATAGGGTGAAACTGGCTCTGTGCGTTGCCATTCTTGAAATTCAATATAATTTTTCAATCCATTTAATGAACGTTCACCATTAAATTGACGAAATACGCCATCACGTACACTAAAAATTCAGAGAATACAAAGAAAAATTCGACTTCTGTTTTGTTTTACTAGTAGATCGTTGGTAAAACTGAGATTCGAAATCGACCTGATAATGATGGATAATCATTGATATCAACTGATGCCACTTTAATTTCTTTAGCAATCATAGCATCCGAAAATTCACTCCAAATTGACTCGAAATGTTGACATGATGGACACCAGGGTGCGTAGCTAAATATCGAATTTCTCAATCTCTCTCATTCGTGTTCAATCAACAAGAATTATTCTTACAATTCAACCAGCCATTGACCACACAACATATCTTTCCATGTTTTGTCTGTAAGTTCAATTGGTTTTGATGAAATCAAATATGTTAACGAGAGAATAAACAAAGAAACGAGATGTATTCGATGGAAATTCATTTAGTCGATTTTCTAGAACAATTAACAATAATATGCAGCGGCGGCATGCGCTGGGACAAAAGATATCATTGACAATGGTGCAATGATATGTTGCAATCGAATATCTATTTGACAGATGTCGTTATTTGCTTAGATTTGTAAAATGAATCTCACTATTTTTATTAATATTGACGAAAATAAAAAGAGAAAAAGCAAAAAACGCAAAATGCACAATAAAAATTGAGATAAAATAGATCGAATAAAATAACTCTACTACTCACGCCAGAAAGTATATTTAACAGGCAATGAAAAGACAACAAAAAGAGTAATTTCAACAAGAATAAGAAAAATTAAATTACCATTCAATATCCATTTAATAATCGGACGTTCTTTGCTATGTTGTAGGATGAAATCGTGTCCTTCGTTGTTGACATCAGGTTTTCGTTGAAGACGATGATAGGTCGAATTGGAATCATCGATTTGTGTTTCATCTTCGAGGCCACAAAACCATGACCAACAAGATTTCAAAAGTACGAATAGATCACAACCATTCGTGAGATTTTCTTGAGTTGGATTGGAATCATTTCGAATTGCTGTTGTTGTACTTGTTCGTGCAACATGAATTTTAATACTATTAATATCATCTTCACCATTACGTGTAGTTAGTAATGTTCCTGAAGTAAGCGCTGATGAAGGTGGAAGGAAAACGTCTGGCTGTGGGCGTTCAAACGGTTGATTGGCTGTTGATTGTCGTTTGATTTTAACTAATTCATTCTCATCGAGCTGTTGATTTCGTGTCCAAAATGTTGTTCGATGCAACTGTTCATTCGTCGGTGGTTGTGTGCATAAAGACACAATAACACAAGTCAAAAATGTTAACCAAAATAGAAACAAAGCATAGTACATAAAATGAATATTGCGTACGAACCAAAAACGTTGATCAATTTCACCGCATAATGGTGGTTTATAGGAAAATTCTAAGATCATTCGTAACATACCGAAAAAAAAGCCAACCATAAGACCAGCAAAAGCACCGCGTTCATTCGCTCGTGTCCATAGGACAGCTAGTAAATAAATGCATGCTATCGGCGGTGCTAAAAAGCCAATAACTTGCTGCATATAGATGTACAATTCTGAACCTTGCATTTGAATAACAATTGGTATCCATGCAATACCAACAATTGTCATTAAAATCACAAATAATCGGCCGACAATCATAAGTTCTCGATTGGTTATTTTCTTTTTTCGATACGAAAATATATTTGGATAAATATCAACAGTAAATATTGTACTTGCCGAATTAAATATTGATGTTAAACCTGATATCAATGCTGCAAGCATAACAGCAAGCATAACACCTCGGAAACCATTGGGTAGAATTTTTAAGATCAATGTTGGATAGGCAATATTCGTACAACTTCGTTTACTATTGCAAATTGATTTGCATGTCGATGGTTGATTACATGCGACAATATTTGGATACAATGTTCGACTAATCATACCGGGAATAATGATCATAAAAAGCGGTAGAATTTTCAAATAACCAGCTAGTAATGTTCCGCCGCGAGCATGTGCAATCGTTCGTGCAGCGAGAACGCGTTGAACCATCATTTGATCGGAACACCAATACCAAATTGTGTTCGGCGTATGACCAAGAAAGAAACCTAACCATGGCATGTCAGAATCGGATATGGATCGGAGCATTTGAAATGATTTCGTTGTTGGTTTACCACATGTTAGTGAAGAAATATTCGTTTGATTTAACCAGACATTGGTGAGATTCGAATCGGTTGGCATTGCATCGAGATATTTTCAAAAAAGATTACCAATACCGCCGATTTCTCGATACGATAAAATCATCAATGCAAAACCACCGAAAATCATAATGACCGCTTGAATTGTATCCGTATAGATAACACTTGCTAAACCGCCCGATACCGTACATATTGCAGTTAGAATTAATACGAATAAAACACTCAAATAAATGTTCCAATGAAAAGCATAATTAATAAACAGCGATGCCGCATAGATATTCACGCTAATTTTCGTTAGAATATAAAGAATTAAATATAAACAGGCAATATAGATGCGTATACGTTGTCCACCAAATCGTCGGCTCATATATTCAGGTAATGTCGAAACACCTGTCGCAACAAAAACCGGTAGAAATACCCAACCAAGCAATTGAATAATAGCAATAGCATTTAATTCAAATGCTCCAACACTGATTCCTACGAAAATATAATGAATTTCTTTCTTGTTTTTTGTTAACGAAATGATTGAAAACCTTTAGCTGCACCGGAGCTTGCTAAACCGATGAAATGTTCGGCACCGATATTCGATGCAAATAAACTTGCACCGATACATAACCATGGCATCTGTCGATTAGCAAGAAAATATCCTTTGACTGTCGAACGATTGTGTTTAAACATTGAATAAAATCCCGCACCAATTAATAAAATAAAATAAATCACCAGTGCTGTTATATCAAAACCATTGAGATAATTATTCGTTCGCTGATCGGTAGCAAGAGTTGACATTTTCGTATCGAAATTTTCAATTCACCTAAAATAAATTAACGAATATTTCATTGTGTCGACATATATACATGGTCCCGATACGCTTGGCCGACAATCACTTTGTTGACGATGATTGTACTGATGGTCACATTGTCGACAAATACATACTACTGACAAGTATAGTTTGCAAACTGATTAATGAGTGTTTATTTCGAACTTCACACTGACGTACGTAATAACTCCTCTTACGTGATGAAGCGATTTTAAACGAATTCAACTAAAATTGTGTCTACAAAAATGTCCTTACCCTCACCTTTTCTTCGATAATCTATGTGCACATAGGTATACTTATTTTCTCCGTCAAACGTACTTTCAAAAGATTTAACCTTTTCGAAGTTAAAGTTTTTGAAAGTAAAAAAATTGTCGGCAAAGTGATCGTCGGCAATATGATTACGGTCCGCATATATATATATATATATATATATAGTTCACATTTAATGTTTGACGTGATCGGATTAGATAAATTTTCAATTAGCTCGTTATGGATGATGACATAGGAATATATAAAGAAATTGAATATACATAAAATTACGGCGACATGCTGACAGAATCGATTCTCTTCTTTTTTTCTTTTTACACTCCTGTCGTGTGAATGACTACAGAATTATGCTTTGCCATTTAGTTTTTATTCAAAGAACAATAAAGAAAAGAGGAAGGAAAAAAACAATCTGTAAGAAAGTCTCGGATTTTTTGTTTGTTTGGAGAGTACACTTACGTGAATAAACAGCAAAGTGTATTTGGTTCTATGTGAATCAATTGTCTTTATTTTTTTCTCGTACATTTTTGGGATTGGACAGATAAGAAACAGATATAAGATATTCGATCTAAAGAAAAGAGGAGGATGATTAGTGTTGTTGTTTTTTTTTTATCTAAACCAACTAAATAGAAAAAAGTACATAGCTTATGTTCGTACAAGGTCGTTTTTATTGAATAATCATTGTATAACATCTATCTTTTTTTTTAACATTTTTGTTAATGATAAAGTCAAGTGCCTGACGTGACAAAATACAATAATGAAGTTTTATTACGAAGCACAATAACAACAAAAAATTGACTCTTCCTCTCTCTCTCTCTACATCATCATCATCTATTCTGATTACTATTCGATTTTGACAGCAAGAATCGAATCGATTTCTAAACTTGATGTACCATGTTGTTTGATCGACGAGTAAACACCGCCAAATATTTGTAAACCAATACTTGTTATATTTGTTCGATCTAATGGCGGGGTTGTGTTAGGATTTAACGGTTGGCCACGGCTGTATGGTTTGAAATCTGAGAACGATAGGTATTTTTCGATAAATTTGTTTTGATCTGCCTCGAAAATATTTTCGTACGAAGGTTGTAATGATGATTCTTCGTTGTGATGCCGTAGAATGACTTTATAAACAAAATTTTCACCTTGAGCTCGAATATTTAATTTCAATCCTGTAAATTCACTTAGATCGAATGATTTCTTTCGATAAGCTATGCCAACGAAAGCTGCACCATTTGGTTGAGGATTTAATAGTGAAAAAAAGATAGCACGTTGAAATTGCTGTGTTTTTTGCTGGACAAGAACGCCTTTGGATTTTCCTACGTCACGTTCAGTGTCGGAAATTTCGATCCAATCATTGACGGACGATGTTGAATTAGTAAAGTCAAATAACATTTCTCAAACCAATATTGTTTTTTCCCAAAGAACTTCCATTTGTGTCAATACAAAAGAAAAAGACGAGTGTCAAAAAATATCTGCAAGGAAAAACAAAGAATGAATGTATCGAAGAGATTTTATTTCTTCATAAAGAAAGAATAGACACAAATCACCCAAAAAAAAACTTTCACAACTAAAACGTAGTCTAATGCGAAAAAAAAAGAAAACTAAGATCACATGTTTTAAATAATACCACGATCACGCAAGACCGATGTAACCGAATTGTAGATAAATAGAAAATTGTTACTTAAACGATTGGAACTTAAATCAAGTTGATTGGGAAGCACTTTCGATTTCGTTTCAGCTGGAAGTTTCTCAACGGAACGAACAGTTGGAGATGAAGTCGATTGTTGATTCAATTGATCGATGAATTCAAACGATTGTCGAGATACTTCACTGACTTTTTGTGTAGCATCAATTGTACGATGAAGATTTCGTTGACGATAGAAATCAATCTACAGAAATAAAAACGAATCATTGACTTATCATCCAACTTTGTTTCGTCTTACTAAAGGTGTAGTTTGTTTATGATAAGTTTGTAATCTTGCACTTAGTGTTTCAGTTGTATCGTCCGATCGACGTTCAAGTGGTTCACCAGTGATATCATCTTTCATTGACTCTTTCGGTGGATTGAATTCTTCATGATACGATCGGCCAGATGCTTTATGAACAAGTCGACCAAGAATACGACGTGTTAACAAATCATCTTCAATCTATAAAACACAGTTTATCTATGAAATCGAAAATAAATCAACAATCAATCCTACAGCGTATTCTAATACGGCATTGATGCGTCTATTTTTTGATTCGAGTAATTTATCTAATTGTTCGCCTTGATTGATTGTTCGTGGAAAACCATCGAATAAAACACCATTTTCACATTCGGATTTATTCATATTTTTGTCGATTAACGACAAGACTATATTATCACTAACAAGGCCACCAGATTGCATGACTTGACGAATTTGTTCACCTTCGGGTGAAGCTTTATCTTGAATTGCTTGTCGAAGTAGATCACCGGTTGAAATCTGACAGATTTGGTATCGTTCCGTTAGACGAGTACTTTGCGTTCCTTTGCCTGAAATTGAAAATCATTTGTTTTGCTTTTTTCGTTTGAAAAAAAACAACAACAAATCTGTACGCACCACTGCCAGGCGCTCCGATCAAGACAATATTCACAGCAGAAGCATCCGATGAATTCGACATGGTCAATCGATAATACGAAATCTGAAATATTTCGATACACAGATTTGTTCGTGTTCTGCTGTTTTTTTTTAAATAAATGAGAAAAAGAAAAATTTCTGCACGTACATTTATACGAGGTCAGCACACACTAATCATGGGAGCGAACAAAATATGCGTATCATGAACAGAAAACGTGATCGTTTTCGAACAAGACAATTTTGTTTACATTAAGAAGAACAAAAGAAAAGTTAAAAAGAAGTAAAGTATTCAATTGTTCCTTAATGTATAAACATTAAACAAAACAAATCAAGAAATTGTCGTCATTTACGTTCGCGTCTGTGACTGTTTGTCTCATGTTGTTGAAATGAAAAAAAAAGAAACGAAGTCCGACCTTAGATTGTACCTGTTGCGTATTTATTTATTTAAAAAAACGAAGGATACACGGATACCTAGAATTAAAGGAACATGGCGAAGATAAGAGAAGATAGGCTGGATCAGATCTATTTGCGTTTATTTATTTCAGTTATATATTATATTTTCAAGAATATGATTAGTCATTCGGAAAATGATAAGTAAAATAGATGGCGGAGTTTGACATGGAAAGTTCTGCTTTCCTCTGTTAGTTACGAGTTATGCTAGGCAAGAGAGAGTATAAAAGGCATATACCATTACAAGTGATTGTTTATTAGGCATAAAAGACAGAAAAAAAAACTTCGTATCATCTTCAACAAATGACTATATTTAAAATTCACCAAAGTCGATGCAAAAAACAACAACAAAGTTCATCAAACAATATTTGTATTCGATTGTTTTGTTCGTTTGAATTGTATAAATGCCTGGACGAATATTGCTAGAAATGCTAAGGTTATTCCAAAGAATGAAAATGTATTCAAATGATGTCCATAGAAAATACACGATAGTAGAATACTAAATGCCTGTCGCATAGTCATTATAATCGTGAATATAACTGGACCGAATTGTTCGATAGTTGAAAAGATAAATAATTGTCCAATTGATGAACATATCGATGTTGCGAGTACGTGCATTGTAAAGATTTGATGACGTTGCATGAAAGCTAAACATTCGAATAGAGTACCGTTGAATAGAAGAGATATGAATGTAAGAATTGTCGAGATGAGATTAACAAAGAACATCATCTGTAAAAACGAGATTGAATAACGATCGAATACATATTTTTGATAGTTCGATGTGAATGCATCGAAGATCTAAATTGAAATTTCAAAATCGAAGATTTTAAAAAAATTAGATTCAACGAACTAAATATAAAATCAAAAGAATGATCCCATTGAATGTCGTAATATTCTGTCGTGTGCGTTTCATCGACAGACCATTCTCTTGATAACCCGAAAGAAACAATCCAATACCAATAGCCATGATCAACATTAAAACATACTGTCGAAATGGATATGTTTTGCCCGAAACAAATCGACCGACTAACATAACAGGTATTGTTTTTATACTTTTAGCAATGACTTGAACAGGAAAACTAATGTACAAAAGACTTTCATATTGAAACCATGTTGACATACAATTGGCATAGGAAATAATTCCATAACGGTACAATGGTGGACCGGTATGCGTCAATTTTTTGGTGGGATAGAAGAGTTTCATTGAAATATGAGCGACGATCATTGCGAGAAATCGATTGACAAAAACAAGAAATTGAGAATTGGAAAATTTCTCATTGGCATAGGTTCGAGTCATAATACGTTCCTGTAATAAACCCCAAAGAAGATAAGATATCTGTAGACCGAAAAATGCAAAAATTAATTTGAAAAAATAATATCGTGTGAAATCGGTGGATGATAACGAACGATTGTCTTTAGTATTAACATCTGCTACTGTTGCATTCGACGAATCCGAAATAAACAAACGAATTAAGAAATTGATTAGATTACGAATCGATGGTGACCCTGAAAAGAAATCATGTTTTATACAATCGTTCGATTCAATTACATACATCCAGTGTGTAAAGATTTTTTTGCGATAAAAAAAAGAATCACAATAGGAATAGCAAAAGTAATATAACCAAAATGATTCGTAATTAAACGAATTAGCCAATTATCATCGGTGAAATATTGTAAGTATTGCATATTTATTCTAAAACATTGATAGTAATCATAAAATTGAAATTTCAATAAAAATAGACGTTCGTATCTTTCGTATAGAAAAAAAAAACAAGGTCACTGCTTTTTGTGTTCTCTTTCTATTCGTTATTATTGACATATCACATCATTCAATCGAAAAAAGTAT
>ERZ781398.1640-NODE-1640-length-20586-cov-4.968243_pt1 | contig 20586 bp, 26 predicted proteins | sample MGYA00433077_ERZ781398 | MGnify/ENA primary metagenome ERZ781398 (study PRJEB29847, sample SAMN06458254) | wastewater metagenome | isolation source: Wastewater bioreactor | place: South Africa: Cape Town | study: EMG produced TPA metagenomics assembly of the... | reverse complement strand
GCTGAAAATCGCACAACAATGGAACAAATCTGAATAAAAATCAGCGAATGTCAGACGGCATTCAACGGACTTGCCATTAAAGTAAATCGAAATGTCGATTGACATTTGAAATAATGCGTTGTGTTGTGTTTAGTCGTTCTATTTGATGTTTTTCTTATTAACTCTTCGACAGTATATCAACGAAAAACGAACAATCAATCTGCACGACAACGAAGGTTCGTTTCGAATATTCATTCACATCAAATAAATCCGATAGTTTTTTGCATATTCGATTTTTATAGTGATCGAATTAAGAAATCTCCGAGGTTCACTTTGAATAAAAGCCTTTTCTTTTTCTGATTTAGCTTGTTAATCTTGATTAATTTCTTCTTTCGATTTTCTAGCTCGTCAAACGCCTCTTTCAAATAATTCCTATCCACGACGGTTAGGTATCGATTCGATCTCGTTCGATTGCTTAGCCGAATTCAACGAAAATTTGTTTTTCTTTCTTTTCAGGCGAATGGCTCATTGCTTTCTTTACGAAATATTGGATTTTTCTGTCATGTGGTTCGTTGTTACTCGTCAGTATTCAAAATACAGTTGTCGTCTATCGAATTATCTACATGGTTTTCTACTTATTTTTTATTCTTTCATTTCAAGTAAAATTTTCGAACATAATTTTCATTGAGAAACTATTTTTCTGCGCAGATTTCCTACGGTTTTTGGCGAAAAACAGCCGCAACCTTTCATTTAATTATCATTATTTATTCAATGATTATTCTCATTGGTATTTATATTTATCAGTTTAGCAATGTTCATGGATTTATGAAAGCTGAAAATATCAGCGAACCATTGTAAGACGAATAGTTGATGTTCGAATGAGAATTTCTCGACGCTGTCGATTTCAGATTGCTTTCAATTGGATTAGAAGTCGTACAACCGGATGTTCTAGCAATGAAATTATTAACACCGAGCATATTTCTTGTTGTTAATATCCTTCAATTGTACTATTTTCATTCCGATTGGATTAAATTAATAACAATGCCGAGGTAGAGAAAACGAACGATGCAAACAGATTCGAATCGATTTGACTTGTTTAGTGATAAAAGTATTCAAGGCGAACCCAAAGGAACATTAACAGAAATCTTAGCGTATGCGAGAGGTTCGTTGATTTGAATTGAAATGCAAAAGAAAGATTTGTATTTGCCGATAGAAAATACAAAACATGTGAATAATGAAGCCACTCGGCAGATTTTGGACAGTGAACCAGCAACTTGGATTGGATATTTTCATAAATATTTTCTTCGTTACAATCGTGTTTATAAACAAATGATTTACTACGCATGGCGATTCTCGGAGATTCATTCGAATAAATTCATTCTTTTCTTTCTCGTTTTACTTTCGATTCTCAAAGTCTGTGCATTCAATGTCGTTTTAATTGTCTTGACGACTGTTGGGTTAACAACAAATCGTCTTCGAAAACTCATCAATCTTCTAACAACAATTTCCACGGGCATTTTTCTTCTTGCATCCATGTGCTATCAATTACCAATAGCGAAAACTAACGACGTTACAGACAATATCTTCATTGCCAATTGTTCTCAAGTAACGAACGTTGAATCATTTGTTTGTTTTCTCTCTTAAATATCCTTTCTTTCGACAGAATTTAAGTTACATTCCAGATGATACCGCGCAATGGTTTGGTTTAGAATTAACACCGAATATCGATCATTATTTGGGCGTAAGAAATCATCGAAAGAGTTTGTTCGTTCGATTGTTTTGATTTTTAGTTTTATATCTTCTTAACATTGATCATTTCGTTCGATGCGATAACCAAATATCGTCAACGACATCGATGTTTAACATTATCGATTGAGTTCAATGTTCATCTCGTTGAGAATCGTTATCCGGTTCTATTCGAACCGATTGCATTGAAAAACACCAACGACGATACCTACGAGTATCAAATGACGAACTACGAGCAAGCAGATACCGGTGTTTTGGAGTTTTTGAAGTATTTAGTGAATTTTATTTTCTATCGATTCGGACTGGAGGTAAAAAAAACAAAGAGAAAAAGAAGAAATTCGATGACATGGTGTTTTTGAATAGATTTGTTTCATAACAACGGTGATTGTCGTTGCTGTTCGGTTGGATGTTGTTGCAGTTTTGTATTCGATCTGGCTTGGATTGTTTTTAATCTCAAGTCGACGTTCGATTCAACGTATTTGGCCGGTTTACATTATATTTTTAACGATTGCATTTCCTTTGCAATATATGTCAGCTGTTGGCATGCCGCCGTTTCTTTGTTTCCGTAGGAAATCGAAATCAGCATAGAAAAAAGAAAAGATTGTTTCGTTTTTTTTTTTGTTTGAAATAGATTATCCATGGAATGACACTGGCATTGTTGGTTGGACGCAATTGAAACGTTGGTTATTCTTACCGGACTATGAAAATCCTCCGTCAACTCGACAGTTAATGGCTGATTTCTTTCAATTTCTATTCGCTTGTCAACAATGGCGAGTCTTTCATTACGAAAGCAAAGACAAAGATCGAGTTTACGTCGAAAATGGAGGTTCAAATCGAGAAATAATCTATGATGCAGATGTTTACAAAGGCAACCGAACATGGGACTTTGTTATTAACAAACGTCATTGGCTTGATCGAATAAAATACGCTGTCTTCATGTACGGCGCATGGATCGTTCTTTCGATTGTCTATCTAGCTGGAATAACACGAATCAGTTTACTCGGACTCGGATATATCATAGCCTGTTTCTATTTCTTTTGGTATGGCCAAGATTTTCTCACGAAACAAGTGACTGTCATGTTGAAATTGTGGGGTTATTTGATTTATTATTGTTTTTCGGTTATATTTGTCAAAGCTTGTTTACAAGTAAACGATCGAGTTTGAGAGAAGAATGAAATGATTGTTTGTTTGTTTGTTCAGGTTGCTGTTTGTATTTTTCTGCATCAAGCAATTCCGTGTGATACAACTGAATCAACGGGCGCATCGTTTTGTACATTTGTGGATTTGTTAGTTCCTTGTTTGAAAGACGAATTTCTCGCACCGAGAACATCGAAAGATTGTGAAAAACCGGTTCAAAGTAGATTGAATTCGATCATCAAATACAAAAATCTGTTTGTTTTTTCTTGTAGCAACCGAAGAAATCTGCGGTCGAAGTATGAACGAAGCGAGTCTATTCATGGATGGATTTTGTATGATATTCTTATTGTTACAAAAACGTATCTTTGGAAGTTATTATTGGGAACATATCGTTGCCGAATTGGTCTCACAAGCGAGACTCGCGAGTCAAGGCGCGAAATTATTCAACGATATTTTACAGGAACGAATCGAAGAAGATCATCGACGTGAAGAAGCAACTGTGACGAAGATAAATCAGAATTTAGACCGAATTAAAGAGCATATTCAAGGACAGAAATCGAATGTCAATCGAAAGGGAGTGACGCAGGCGGCTGCATTCAATCCGGATGCTGAGCATTTCGAAGGTTGGAGAAATTGATTGGGAGAGAAAGATCTTTGATGATGATTGTTTAGCTATTCGTTCGGGAGATTATTATATGTTTGAGTACGAATCTGATCAAGAAGAAGATGAAGAAAAACAAGATGAAGCAACTCGAGCGCAAGAAGAAGTAGAGAGACTTGTTTTTCTTGTGAAATCAAAATCATGAATTGTTTAGATTCTGCATGTTTTAACATCCAGTGATCATGAAGTTGCTGCTGCTGTCGCTGGACAAAGTAGAATTTCAATGGATTGTTTTAACAAACTGAAGTCGTTTGTTTTTGTAGAAACTGTATCAAATCAAAATGTTGCGTCAGACAATCAGGAACTCCCGCGAACACCTCCTGCCGAACCGCAATCGCTGCCTCCAGCAGCAACAACAACTGAAATCGTTTTTGTTCCTCAGGCCGATGAGCTCGAAAACGATCAACCGACAGGTATGATTGAGGTTTTTTGTTTTAATTCAACTCGAAATTTTGATTTTAGTGAAAAAACAATCGAAATTAAAATCGATTCTGATGAAAACATTCCTCATCGTTCGAATTGTTGCTGATTATTTCATTGATTTATTCAATCGTAGTTCACGTGATTACCGTAAAGTTTCATCGCAATTAGTCGAAATGAAATCTCGAGAGAAAATCTCTCAACAAGAAGAACGTATTCGTTCTCAAACAATTCTCGATGCTGTAAAATCTCGCGTTCTTTGCTTTCAAATTCACCTTTTGTCGTTTTCTTTCATAGAATTCAGCCGATGATCTCGCAAATCAAGAGCCTATCGTTCGCACCCGAACATTATCCCAAACGGACGACATTAAACAACGTTCACGTCTCTATCGTTTCTTCGATTCATTATTCTATTTCACCATGTCTCGTTCCGAACTGCTCTGTTACTCAGCTATGGTCATCAATCATTTAACATCCGGCGCACTTCTCTCCATGCCATTGCCGATTTCGATCTTTTTCTGGGCGATGCTCTCATCTCGTCCATCGAGAAACTACTGGATCACAGTGATTACCTATACCGAAGCCATGGTTGTGATTAAATATATCTTTCAATTTCAATTCTATCCTTGGAATAAAGATGCAGAAACGAATGAAGATCCTCTATCGGCTGTGAATATCATTGGAATTAATCAAAAAGAAAATGGAGCATCAGTTGCTGATTTATTTTTGCTTCTGTCGTTGTTTCTTCATCGATCGATATTAAAAGTAGATGTTCGATCGAGATTGAGAATAAATCGTTAATTGTTTTGTTTAGCAACTGGGACTTTGGAAAGAAGAATCGACGATGGAAACTAGTAAATTGAATGAATTGAAACGAGCAAAATCTTGTTTATTTTCAGTTGAACAAGCCGAAGGACAATTATCGGAGAATGAAGACGCGAGTGAACAACTGGAAATTGTTAAACCTCAAACGTAGATTCACTGAAATCTTTTGCTTTTCTCATTCGAAATTTGTAGGAGCACAAATCTATTTCACTCGATCATCGAATTCTGTCGGCAACGTTCTCAAAAATCGAACCTTCGCGATGTTTACGCATCGACATTCTTCTGTGATTTCATCAACATGGTCATTATCATTTGTTTTTACGATCAATTCGGAGTGAGTAATCGCCAAAAGAAAAAAACGAAAGTTTTGCTCGTTGATCGACATTTTATATTTTTGCTAAAAAAAACATTGATTTCTTTTTCCAGCTGACGAAAAACTACCGGGTAATTTATCGACTTGTGTTGATTATGTAGATGCACTTCTTATTTTGATTTGCTTTGTTTTCGAAATTGAAATCAGTTCGGTTTTTGTTGACATCTGCGATTTGATTGTTTAGGAACGAGCGAGCGGAAATGTCGTGCAAACAATCAAAGAAAACAAAGTAAAACTTCGAGTTTAAACTAAATTCTGTATTCAAAATATTCGAATTCAGGTTCCTGTCGCGTTTCTTGTCATACTTTTGATTCAATTCTTGTTATTAATCGTTGATCGAGCGCTCTATCTTCGTCATAATGTCATGGGCAAATTGTTCTTTCAAATCTTTCAAGTCATTGGCATTCATATTTGGTTGTTCTTTGTTTTGCCCGGCATTACGCATATGTAAGCGATGGCAAATCGAATTGATTTCGAAAAAGAAATATGATTTTGTTGCGTTAGAAAATTTCGTGAGAACGTTGCAGCACAATTTTGGTATTTGTTCAAATGTATTTATTTCGGTTATTCATCGACACAAGTTCGATTCGGATATCCGAAACGAATTTCAGGCAATTTCCTTATGAAAAGATACAATTATGTCAATCAAGTTCTCTATCGAGTGTAAATCGGTTCATTTTTTGTTTTGTTTTTGCCAATGTCATCATATTTCAGTTATCTGTTAATTCCATTTCTGCTGGAATTACGGACGATTATGGATTGGATATTTACAGACACTGCTCTTGGTCTATCGAGTTGGTTGCAATTGGAAGATGTCTATTCGAATGTTTATCTATTGAAATGCGCACGATGGGCTGAGAAAGTCAGAAAATAAATGCATTTGATCGTTGATTTGACTTTGTTTTGTAGAAATATCCAACGACACGTGGAGTATCTCGACCGAAAATAACAAAATACGGTCTTGGTGGAACGATTTTAGTTGTTCTCATTCTTTTAATTTGGTTTCCGCTGTTATTCTTCTCGTTTTCATCGTCATTTTATCAGGCCAATCCACCGAAAGAAGTGTCAGTTGAAATTAAACTCGGCGGACATTTAGTAACGGACAAATTCATTCAATAAGACGAACATTTTCGTTTGTTTTAGCCAATCTATCAAATGACTGCACAAGATTTCGATTTGAAAGAATTCACCGACGATGATTTGAAAAAACTTCGTGCAACAATCGAAGCTCAAACCGGACCAACGACCACGTCGAAAGACAGTGCCATGGCGTTTCTTCGAGATTTCAATGCCGGAGACATTCGTTGTGTCAATTTCTTTGCTACAAGCGTCGATCTTTGGCAAATAAGTCAACCGATACGTGATATCGTTGTTTCGACTCTACGTGATACCGACAACGGTGTACCCGTTCGGTTTTCTTATACAATCACACGAAATCCACCAACTGACGATAATTCAGGTGATACAGCAGCAGTTGTTACTGGAGAACATACAACGAATATTGCCAAAGATTCTCGAGCTCGAAAGACGCTCGTGGACGTGTTAATTAATCAAACAAATCAGTAGGCTTTTGAATCCGTTCGATGTAAATGATTTTCGTTTGTGTTTTCAGAACATTTACTCTTCCGAACTTATTTCCGAGATTTTTACACGTCAAACCCAAAGCTAAACCGGATGAAATCGATTCATTTCGAACAGGTATTTTGCTCAACGAAAAAAAACAAAAATCAGTTTTTCTTTTCCTAGTTTTTCCTAATGATTATTACGCGAACATAACATTCAATTTAAATCATTCGACCGTTACAACTGGCGCCAAATCAGTTCCGAATAGCACCGATGTTTGGTGGGAATTATCTGAACAAGGCAATAACTACACATACACTCCTGGAAATTGTAAATAAACATCGAGGCTCAAATTTTTATTGATTATTCATTTTTGTTTGATGAAAAACACTAGGTTCATTGTCTGGAAATCAGTATCTATCAATGATACTTTTCAACGACAAAGTTTCGCCAGCAAATATTTCATTTTTAACGCGTTACGGGTTTGTTTTTGTTGTTCGATTGAAGAGTCTCTTGATGTTTTTGCTTTCTCGTAATAGAATTATCGGTTTATATACGACATTTGTCATTGTCGTTGCTCGGTTACTACGCACAATCTTACAAACAAGTCGAATGATCATGTTCTATGAACTACCGAATGTTGAACGTCTTTGGCATCTTCTACGCGATATCTATCTTGTACGAGAAAATACTTATTTAGATACCGAAGAACAATTATTTGCTAAACTTTTATTTTTGTATCGTTCTCCCGACACGTTGATTCGTTTTACTAAACCAAAAACCCTTTGAAAAGAAAATGTTTTGTTGTTGTTGTTGTTTGTGATAGTGACTTGTTTGTAAGTTGCTCAACATACTCAATTAATTATATCTTCGCTTGTTTTTTTGTTTCGTTTTTTTTTTGTGATTATGATTTTCCTACAAGGGTATTTCTTGAACATTATATTTGTAAGCGCTTTTTGTACTCGTTTGTTCGTTTCTTTCTTTTTTTTTGAAATAAAATTTTGAAATGCATGTGTAGAGAAAAACACTCTCAATAACTGTTTGATCGAGGACAGCTAATTTGTCTAATTAAATTGTCAAGTTGTCGTCGCATTCGAAAGTCCTGAAAATCATGGTGAAATGCATCTAAAACGAGATCTTGACTAATCACATTTATCTACTGGTAATTGACTTGTCAATATGAATTTCCTATCTGTGCTTTCATTGAATGTCTATATCCAATCATAAACATCGTGGCAACATTACTAAATGATGTCAAGAACCGATTTGCTTCAGTCGATCTCGCTCTCCTATCATTTCGGCAATCGACTCAAGAGAGAAAAAAAAGCAAAAGTTGATGTTGATGATATATCAGTTGATCATTTTTTTGTTTACTCAACTATTTGATTCATGAGTAGAGAACGAAAGAAGGGAAAAGAACGAGATTTTCCTTTCTCTTTCCTTGTTCTTCCACTTGTCTGAAGAAGAAAAAAAAAAAGAAATGACATGTTCGGCTGATTACTTTAGTGCTTTGAATTAGTTTTTCATTTCTCGTTCAATCAGTCTAATGGCGAAATCGAAGAATACTCCATTTAATATCGATGTCGTTTCAATTCAATCGTTAACTTGTTCTGAAAATATCAAAGATGAAATTGATCCAGCAACATCTACAACTGAAACACGGCATATTACGGATTTACTTTCAACAAATGAATCGAATTCAACACTAAATCGATCGGTACGTTCAGTATCTGATAACGACTTTCGACGTCTTAAATACATCATACGGTGGATATTTTGGCCGATAAATCATAACGCTCGTAAAGATCTTTGGATGAACATCTCGACTCTCAATCGAGTGAGTTCCGTTAAAAACAAGATTCAACAACATTCAACATCCCAAACCGGTGTCACAAGCCTTTCGAATGTCATCGAGAGCAATGTCAATTCAATTCCATGGCCGAAATTTGTCGATACAACTAATCTTTGTTTTTACTATTTAACAGAATCGAAAGGTCAATCATCATTGAAAGATATTCTATTAACATTTGCATATAATCATCCCGATTTAACTTATTCTCCAACGATTCAACCGATTGCTGCTTTACTATTGCATTATCATCATGAAAACGACGTTTTATTTGTTATCAATCGTTTATTCGTACAGAATCGATTCTGTGCTGGAACATTTCTTCAATGGGAAGCGATTTGTAATGTTTTTCAACAACTATTGAGACATTATTATGTAAAAACAACAGAAATTCATAGAATTCATTTTGAACATTTTTCTTTCTTTAGAAATCAGCTGCGAATTTCATTGATCTACATTTTCCAACAGTAAACAATTTCTATCACGATTGGATCTGGTGGATATTTCGTTATCTTCCTTTTTCCTATCTCGTATTTTCATTCGAATATTTAATCAAAACTGAAAACATCACGATCTTTTTCAGGTGAAAATCATGGATTGTATGCTGCTCGAAGGTTCGAAATGTTTGTATCGAATTGGTTTAACACTCGTTTATCTTTTTACTAAAAGTAAAAAATTGTTTCGTTTTTGTTTTTCGTAAAGAAAATCACAATTGTTCGATTTGTCTAGAAATGAAATTGGAACCACATGGACCGATACAAACTATCGTTGATTACTGTCGAAATATTCCGATTTCAATTGAAAAACTTTTCCATGTAGTTCTTTTTTTTTTAATTTTCTTGTTCGAAATAATTCGTTGATTTAGAAATCGTTTCGTATTCGAAATTTTAAACAAAAAACAATCGATCAATTAATTGCACGCGAAGAAGAACTCCTACGTTCGAATCCTTCAACGAAAATTCCCCAAAATCAATCGACATTAATCACAAGTCAATATCTCACAAAAATCCCTGACAAATCGATTCTTACTCATCAACAAGTAACAAGATAAAACAAAAAAAAAATGACTCATTTCATCGGAAAAAACCAACTTTGATTTCGTAGTTCTTGACAATTTGGAATTGGCTTCCAATTCGTTTGACTCTTTCGCAGCCGGTGTTGGTTTTTACAACCGAAGAACACGGTTTTCGTTTGCAAAGTTTATTGAATAAAATCGATGAACTTGAACATTCGATTTTAATAATTAAAACAACCGACGGTGAAGTAGGTTTGGTTCCGGAATAGAATTTTTCTACTTTCGGAAATCGAAGAAAAATAAATAACTTCCGCTGCAAAAAAAAACTAATATTTGCTTTCCTCTTGAAGATCTTCGGAAGTTTTTGTTCAGGATTATGGTCTGAACGACATCAACGAGCGTATTTTGGCTTTGGCGAGACATTTCTATTTACTCTAATTCCCAAACAAATAAAATATCCTTGGGTAGGAAAACGATCCAATGAACAAAATCAAGTCAAACGTGAATTGTTTATTTTTGTTGATCAAGAAAAATTGATCATTGGCGGAGGAAATGGAGACGGAATATATGTCGATCAATCGTTATGCCAAGGACATACGAATCATTGTGAAACATTCGATAATCAACCTCTTTGTTCGCAAATCGATTTTACGATATCGGTTTTAGAAATGTATGCCTTGGACTCGTCGGCATCGTAATTAAAAAGAAAAAAAAACAAACATTTTTCGATCGTATTCGTGTTTGTTTCTTTTTGGTCTCAATAAAAAACAAGCTTTCGAGTGTGTCACGTATATGTTTTATGTTCGAAACAGCAGAAAACGAAAGAAAAACACGATGCATCGACGTATATACGTAACTACATGCGTATGCGATCTATTTGTTCTATATCATAAAAAAAACAGCTTTACGCAATTTTTCATCATACCCACAAACTGCAAATAGAGAGCGAGAGCGAGCGAAAAAACCGGTGAGTTAGTCATTCGTAATCGAAAAGACGACGTTAAATTGTCTATTTATTTGTTATTCGTGTTGACAAACATAATTTTCAACCGTAGGGTAATATAGAATAGATTGCTTTGCACTTTGACATCCATTATCAATGTACGTTATTTAAATGATAAGGTTGATTGTTGTGTTTTAGTATTAAGTGTGCGAGAAAAATATTTTCTTTCTTTTTTTGCCGATAAAAAACACTTACATACTTACGAACACAGATTCAATATTGCGTTTAACGTACGAAATAGAGTCGATCAGATGAAAAAGACAAGTATCAGCTGACTAGTGTGTCTTGAGCCGTTTTTTTTCGATTGTTTTTGAAAGAGAAAAAAAACAATTTCATTGAAAAGAAAAAGAAAATATTTTCGTGCGTTTCTTTTTGCGTTTTAAGAACAATCGACCATGGCGTTTGATGATACTTCGCCGCCTAAAAAACGTTGGCAACAGCAAAAACCGTCCTTCAGTCTCGATGCAAATCAATGGCGTCATCAGAACGTTCTTATTCGTGATCAAACTTCGCCGAACATTTATCATCTTGGATCTATTCTCGACATAATCGATTCTCATTTAGTCAAATTATCATTTCGTAATGAACAAATGCCGTCAACAACGATTGATATTCATCAATCGACTGACAATTGCTGTCCTGTGATTATTATTGATAATATACCTGCGTGTCACGATCTTTCAGTTGACACTCGTGTTTGTGTTCGACGAGATGTCAACGAAGATTTCAATCGGTTCGTTTGCGGACGAATACGTGAAAAACATTCGGCACGATTGGAATATTCGATTGAATTCGATGATTCAAATGAGAATCAACAAGAAGACAAATGGTTTACAAGACAAAATCTTCGATTATTAATCGAACCATGGCAGGAGGAATTGCGGCTTTTTCAACAGAATGAAAACGACGAAATACAAAAAGCAAAATCTCAATTAGCAAATAAATTTGCTGGGTTAAAAAAAGGCGATGTATTCACTGTTGGGTAAAAGGATTTCCTAGTTATTGCGTCATTATTCTGTTTGCTTGTTTAGTAATACAGGTGTGAGAAAAAAATTCAATGGCAAACAATGGCGACGATTGTGCGGAATGAATCAATGTCAAAAAGAATCCCAACGACATGGCTTTTGTTCGAAACATTTATCTCAATTACGTGAGCCAACGCATCGTTTTCCTGGCTCGATGACCAATGTTCCTCATGCGGGTACACTTCCATTTCTAAATGGATTTTACTTTCCTCCGTCGTTACCATTTTATCATCAATTTCGATCCTATTCAACGCCATCGTTATCATCTCCGCCGCCAGTCATTCTTCAGCATTCGATTGGACGAATGTCACCGTCGGTTTTTTCCGATCAAGTTGGCTCGCCTACTCGACCACTAACCGATGATGATGATGATGACGAAGAAATCGACATTGAAACAATTCCATCGTCGAGTAAAACTCTTTGTGATTAATTATCAAAAAATACATTTGAATTTCTTCGTAGATGTCAAACGATTTCGTTCGGAAAATGACGATAAAACAAGCAATTCAAATAGTGTCTCATCTTTATGTCAAGACGTTCTTCCTAAATTAATGACAACTGTTTCTGTTATTGAACAATCAACTTCGTAAAACTAAACGAACAAATCCGTCGATTACCTAGTCAAATTTGATTCAATAAAAAATATGTTTTTTTTCGTTTTCTTGTCTTTTTATTTTATGAAAAATATCTTGATACAATCAAGGACAGTTTATGTTTGTTTCTAATCGAGATTTTATTCGAAATAAAGTTGTTCGTTGATATGATCGACGAGTTCTGCTGGAGTTACACTTGATGCAAAACGTTTTACTGGTCGACCAGTTGAGTCAATTAAAAACTTATTGTTGAATAAAAATATTAGAAAATCACTAGAAAATAAGAATAATCTACTTTTTCGAAATTCCATCGTAAATCATTCGAACGAATTGGTGAATAGGTTATATTTGGCCACGAATGAAATTCATCAATTATCGATGGACATAATGACTTTAAAAAACAAAGAATAGATTCAAAAATAGAAGATTCTTTTTCGAAACATTCTACTTTGAGATAAGTAAATAATGGTTGTTCATTTGCTCCATTGACATCTGTCTTTTCGAACATTGGAAAATTAGGAATATAGTTATCTCCCGCTACAACAACAACAACAACAACAAAATATCAAATAAATTGAAAAGGAAATATGAAAATTTGAATACGTCGGACAAATCGAATTCCATTTAGAATTTCAGCTCCACTATTTCCTGGTTCTTGCTAAAATACAAGCAATGGATAAATATATTCAATTGAATTATAATCTTACTAAACCAAATTGATTACAAGGAAATGCAAGTATTTCGAATTGATTCGATCGATACAGATTTTTCAATTTATTTAAATGTGGATATTGAGAAGTATATTGACAGAACGTTGCTGTTATGATTATCAAAAGAGTTTTACTTCGATATTTTGATAATGAAATCGGATTTTCTTTTGCATCATCTTCGATGTTATACGAAGAAAATTGATAAATATTATTTTTAACATTGGTTTCGAAACAATCAGTGAAGAAATCTTTGTCTAAATCAGTTTTACGTAGTTTACTGATGTTCAGTAAAAACAATTGAAACTTACGAGATTTTGCTTGAATGTTCGATATAAAGAGAAATATAAGCCATCGGATGTATCTTTTTTCGCACATGTTTATCATGTAAACTAACGCTCGAATGTCTTCATATGCGGTAAATGAAGGAAAATGAAGCAAATACAAGGCTAACATATATCTTTCAAGTAACAATAATGAAAGGAATATATATTTTTTATGACCTGTAATCTATGTTGAATGACTCTGTATAATTATTTTAAAATTAAAACATCAAACGAATATCAAGACTATTACGACAAATACGTATGTTTCGTGTTTGAACGGACAAAAAACGTCTTAGACTGTTCAGAATAGAAATAACACGTGCAGAAGAAGAAATACCCATCGCCGCCCTCGAGAATTATAGTCCGATACGTTATGGAATATTCAGGAATTTCATTCGGTTTTCAGATCAAATAATGCTGATGAATACTTATCGTTGATGGAAATATTGTCGTTTTTAAGCAGCAAAATTGCGATCAAACACAGAAAATCGTGCTGATTAATCTGCGACATAATGAAGCGCATTGTGGCACTGGACATTATAAAAGCAATCATTATCGAACACATTTGAACTTTACTCGAAGTAAAGAAAAAGCTTGAACAAAATGGATTCATTACAGTTACGCAATATACAACTTCTTTTGAAATTCGTTACTGTCCACATTTCATGCAGAATTAACAAATGGAAAACTAGTTTAAATTCGAATGTCGTATATTATAACTTTTGTATTTTCTCAATCTACAGTTTTGTACCTTCATTTTTTATTATTTATTTATTCATATGCAATGACTGAAATAAAAGTAATTATGACTTCATTGGTTCGTTCGAATGACGATCAATAAAAGTCATTAGTGATTTCGCTGCTTCGTCAGCTTTATCAAGATCAATACAATGGCCACAGTTATCAAGCACAATCATTTCTGCATGCGAAATCATTTCAGAAAAATATTTCATCCCTTCTAATGTACAGATCTGATCTTCTCGACCGCATACAATCAATATTGGGCAATTCATGTTCGTTATTTTTTGATAATATTCATCGAGATTCATATATTCACCTTGAAGTACTGATTTAAGCACTAAAAACAAATCAATTCGATGAAAATATTTTCATTTTTAATAATCACTTACATTTTTTTGTGTGTCTAAATGAAGTAGTCGTTCTCGAAATGATAATAAATGCGTATTTCCTTGACGAACTTGTTGAATAAATTCACTTTCATATTCTTTACAAGCTATTAACAAAATTGAAATCTTCTATTATCAACGAGAATAAAATAAACATACGAGGTGGAGTCATCAAACAAAGCATACTAATATATTCGGGATACATTGTCGAAAATATAGTAACAACTGCACTACCCATTGATGCTCCAGCCAAACAAAAAGGTGTTATCATATTTAATTTATCAAAGAACTAAAATAGAAAAGATTCACTTATAAATCACTACAAATGAACATAAGAATCAACATACCAATTTTAATTTATTGACGAGAGAATACATTGGACTATCGTCTTTGTAACAACCAACTGTTTCACCATGATACGGTAAGTCAATCATTATACAGTGATAATTTCGAGGAATATTCTAATAAGTTTTGAGAAAAGAGATGATGAATGAATTAATACGTTCGTTGTTTTCTATTTACTCGAACTACATTCACCCATGATCTTTTATTACCAGCAAATCCATGAATGAATACAATTGTTGGTTGATTTTCAACAGGTGTTCCTCGTTCCAAATAACAAAAAACTGTTTGATCTTCATCATCAAGCGAGAGAAAACGTTTGGTAACACCACTTCCAAGTCGCCAAAAGCTAAATATAATACCAAAAATAAAAATAAAAGACTTCATTTTCTTTAACTTACAAGTTAGCAAGATGCAGTATTTGACGATACCTAAACAAATCGAAAGAAACGTATTCGTAATCATCGAACGTATAGTAGAAAAGGCAAAACCTTACATGTTTTCGTTTGTTTCACGTTACTGTGAGATAAAACGTTAATGAAGCAGTATCGAACACCTACGTCACAAACGATATTATTGATCTTTTTATTGAAAATAGTTGAGTTGGATAAATAAATCTTGATGAATGTTTCGTTCAATAACCTTGACACGGGTGATTAAAGACACCAATCGAAATAAATATTGATATTGTGTAGAGAGACTATACAAAAGGAAAATCGACGTTAGAGTCAGAGAAATGACTAATGTGACCAGTAATCGTTATGTAGTTTGGTGACGACGTTAGAAAAACATGTTCTCAAAGTACAATGCATGTCTATGTTTAAAAGTAAGTTTAAATATTCATCGAAAATAAGATTAAAATGAAATTGACAATTGTCATCTTTTTTTTCTCAAAATGAAACCTGACTAACAATTAAATTTCTATTTTATATAGAACATGATAAAATATTTGAAGAAATCATTTATTTATTAGATCTGAGGTAAAACATGACTACGTCCTACATAGTTGGATGACAGAAAAAAAAGGATTACCAAATAAAAGGAATAAGAATATTAGGAACATCGTGTTCATATTGTGTCCATTGTTGTCCATATTTTTGACTGCAATAATTCGATAGTTCTGGAACAGCACGTTTAGTAAAATCGAACATATTCCAAGTGAATTGCAAAGCAGTTAACCAATAATTTCCACTTGTAAGAGCTAAACCTGTTCGCCATAAAGTATAACCACCGTAATTAATATGACGTGCCAATGAAAAGAGACCACCGGTATATAATTTACCTTGATTTTGTGGATTGTCTTTGAATTGTTTTCGTTGAAGTTCAGAAACTAATTCAGCAAGAAGACCAACAGTAAACATTGAAATGCCAACGTATTGTAAAGGACCCAAATCATTCGATGGAGGATAAATTAAAGCTGATAGACCAGCAAGAGAATTAAGCGCAGTATTGTAAATACCGATGGTAATCGAAGCAGAAATCGGAACATTTGTTTCTAGAATATATGTTATGTTCAGAATTTGCTTAAAAGCACAAGCACCTGCCATTACAACAAGAGCTGTGCCTTTGGGTCCACTTGAAAAACTAACGAGACCAACTTTAGATAAAAGTTCTTGACCAATTCCATTAAAAATTAATGAATATTGAATATATGGATCAATTCCACGAAGTAAACAGAATATCAAACGAGATACACAATTTGAAGTCTTGTCTGAACGATCAAACAAACTTTTTCCAGATTTCGATTGATTTGCCATGACAATAAAGTATAAACTTATAACCTTTGTTTTTACAGAAAATAATAAGAAGTAAACGAACGAACAAAATATACTCGACTTCCAATTGGTTTTCACATATTCCCGTGAACCACGATGTCGATAGATGACGTTGTTTAAACAAGGTTAAGCATATAGTGTATCGATATGGTTGCATGAACTTCATCGTTCGTTATTTGATATACAGGTGAACATTTCTTTTTCGTTCTCTTTTGACCGAGCGTGTAGAAATTTACTTTGGTTCATTTTTTAAGAAAGATAAAAGTGCAACAAAATGTCGAAACAAAATAAATCGATGCAAGGTCCAAGTCTTTACAAACAATTTGTCGAGGCTTATATGAAAGCTCATCCTCAAGAAAAACAATCGATTCGACATGAAAATGCTCAAATCGAATGGACGAAATTGAAGTCCAATGAAGAATTTCTACGAGAAAAAATCGAAGAATATCTACAAATTTACAACGAATCTCTCGGAATCAAACAGGTCAATCAAATAAAAATCATCGAAAATCTGTCAACAGACGACGATGACAATGACAACGACGATGACGAACAAATGAAAACCAAGAAAATTTATTATGGCAAAAAGAAGAAAACTGTTCTAGATGAAGATATTTCTCTCGAAGATTTAAATGAAAATCCGTCGCTTCTGCAAGTTCAATTTCAACCATTAGACGCTAAAAAACGGCAGCCAAAACAACAAGAAGCTCTCAATGCATTGAACTCGACGAATCAAAGAATTTCATCATTAGTTCAATTGAGACAAATGGGCCTATCAACACCAGAAAATACACGAGAATTGAAACAATTAATGATTGAACGAAAAAAAGCAGCCGCACAATTGAAACGTTTACAATTGAGAATCAAAGCTTCGAGTCGATATCGAAATAAACAAAGAAAAGTTATCGAAGAACTGTATGACAGTAGACCTGAGTTACGTCCGCAATTGAAACGACTGTATCGTCGTGGCGGTGGAAAACCTCGTATCGAAGAGCAATGTCCGAATTTATTAGAAATTATCGAAGAAATTGCGAAATCAGGCGGAGCAAGAAGTGATGATAAACGTCGATCGCAAACAATTCGTCCTTGTTTGACATTAGATGATCTAAGAGAAAAGATCAAACAACGTGGTTATGATATCAAACGATCGACACTCTACTATCGTCTTTTACCACATCGAGCAAAATCAATCGATGGCCGTCGACATGTTTATACGGCTCCCGTTCGTCTTCGTCGTGCTCAAAACGACGAACACGGCAAACATGAAGACGGACATTTTGCAACCGCAACTATTCGTTATGTTAAAGATTTAGCGTCGATTTTCGGCAATGATTCCGTTTTCTATGTGTCTCAAGATGATAAATGTAAAGTTCCAATTGGTTTACCGGCTGCACGTGTTCAAGCGCCGATGCTCATGCATTTGGACTATCGAATTCGACTTCCCGATCACGATTGGATCGTTGCACCACGTCATCAATTGATTCCCAGTGTTTATGCTGCTTGTATTCTCAATCCCGATGGACAAATCACTCATTCAGGTCCAACTTACATCGCCGTTCGATCGGCGAAACACGATCTTTCAACTGCACAATCGCATGCCGAGGATTTCCATCGACTTGTTCAGTTGGATTCATTTCAAAGTGCGGCTAAAGACCAAACAGGGCAAATAAAACCGATTGTTATCATCGCTGTCGACGGTGGTCCCGATGAAAATCCACGTTTTCCTAAAACACTCGTTGCGAGTATTCAGAAGTTTCGAACTTATAATCTAGACGCACTTTTTGTTGTTACGCATGCGCCGGGTCAATCGGCGTATAATATCGTTGAAAGTCGAATGGCTCCGTTGTCTCATGACATTGCTGGTCTTATTCTACCTCATGATTTCTATGGTTCGCATTTAAATGATTCAGGTGTAACGACAAATGTTGATTTGGAAAAAATGAACTTTCGAAAGGCTGGACAAATGTTAGCTGAACGTTGGAATCAATCGACAATCGATGGTTTTCCTTGTTTTGCTGAATATATCAATCCACCAGTGACTTCAGTCGATCAACGAATTTCGTACGATGTTAAATTCGTAATATCACAGATGCTAAACGAAATTTGCCACGATGAAGAAGACGAAGAAGGTCGTGAAGCTCGTATTTCAGCAAGAAATCAATATCACGAAGAAAATGCTCGACCAGCACGAGAAAAATTCGGCGAAGACAACAAATACGATATCGACGAATATTGGTGTGCAACACATGTCCTACAAACTCAATACACTCTGCAAATCATTCGTTGTGATTCAGTTCAATGTTGTGGACAATGGCGTTCGAATTATTTGAAGATTTTCCCGCATCGATTTCTACCGGCACCTGTGCCGTTCGAACGAACACCCTATGGAATTCGAATGACCGATCGTGATTGTCAAAAAGGACAATTCTATGGTTCGCTCTTTCAACGAATTCAATTTCACGGCGTTGTTATTCAACATACACAAAATGAAATTTTACCGTTTGATTTTTGTTGTTCATCGGTTAAGAAAGAGCTGAAAAAACGAACTTGTCAAGTTTGTCATCAATATATTCCTTCGGCTTATCGAATGAAGAATCATTATAAAATTCATGCTCAACATTACGAACAAATTGAAGATCAAGATTTCGATAAAGATATGGACGAACTTCAAACGATTCAAGACAAATCACCTGTAGTCAAATTAGATATCTTAGATTGGATTCAAAACGACATTGAATGAGTTTTATTTGAAATAAAAACACGATCATGTTGATTTAAACAAGAATAACGTCAAAACTACTGATTGAATAACCAGTTTGCAGATTTCGTAAACGAAAAGTGACAAGTGACGGGAGTTTTGTTTGATTGATATCGAATTGCATTGTTGGTGCTGCTGCAAATGTCGTTCGATTGAGTGTTTTAGGTGTTTGAATTGTAACAAATTGTTGATTATTAATAGCACCTTCTAATAAATCGGAAACTCCGGCTGTATAAACAGTGACGTTGATTTTCACAGGTGATTTTGTTATTTTGAATGGATAGTAAAATGTTGAATTTGGTGGAATATATCTTAGATCAGGAGTTGGATACGGTTGAAAATGATGCATAGAATTAGTTGCATTGATACGTGTAGCTGGAATTTCAAAGCCGAAATTTAATTCAATTTCACTTTGACGAATAAGATCAATTGCTTTTAATTTCGGAGATGGTCGTGGTAGAAGAGCAACGGGCGATGATTTATTAAACATCGATGTTGTGTCAACAAGAATTTCTTGTCTCATATCTTCTAATAAACCCCACGAACCCCATCTATTCGTTGCCGTCGCTCCAGATCCAAACCAATTCAATGCTTGATATCCGTATTGATACCAACCCGTTAAATAATCAACACACAAGTCTGTTAGACGAGGATCACGTGTTGCATTTGTCTTTGCTTCGATTGAACATAAAGCACATCTACCTGATGTATCATCACCACCTTCATAACCATGCACAGGTAATTCATACCAAGCAGCATAAACTGCGTGGATGCCCGTTGGCGCTTTGTAATGCCAACCGTTTTGTGGTGAATACGTTTGAAGAGTTTCATTCCAAGTTCCGATGATATCATCAACAGTGAGATTGGTCCAAGTATCTTTATCATTTAAACCGAAATAAGCAGCAATGGATATTCCGTGAATGTAATCTTTTGGTGGACCGTAGATATAATTAAGATAATCTAGACCTTGCTGAATTATTGGTGGATAATCGAAATGACCTGATAAGATCGGTCGAACGCGTTTCCATTGGCCGACATTTTCTTTTCCGAAAACTTTTTGAAATAGATCTGCAATTCGTTTGACTTGATAGGCAGTTCTTCGCGAAGGCCATGCTTGTGGATTTGAAAAATTGTCATAATTCAAATGATACGGATCTCCTTGATTTAAAACTGAATCATTGGCTAAAACAGGATTCAATCGTCCCTGTGGAAAATGTCCATTCCAAACTTCATTCGAAAATTCAACGTAAATATTATTCGTTGGATTTAAATTATCGAACATAACTTGTGCAACATGAATGACATAATCATCCGTCGCGTTAAACGGAATATTGATCCAAACATCAATTGGTTTATTTATGC
>ERZ781398.1632-NODE-1632-length-20691-cov-4.318085_pt1 | contig 20691 bp, 23 predicted proteins | sample MGYA00433077_ERZ781398 | MGnify/ENA primary metagenome ERZ781398 (study PRJEB29847, sample SAMN06458254) | wastewater metagenome | isolation source: Wastewater bioreactor | place: South Africa: Cape Town | study: EMG produced TPA metagenomics assembly of the... | reverse complement strand
TATTGACAGGTGATTGGAAAAATGGTGGATTGGGATTTTGATAATTCATTTGATTGACGGGTGGATTTTGGGAGAAATTGTTGTTTGGATAGGCACGATTGTGTGGTAGTTCTTGGCGGTAGTCCGGAGGCACAGACTGGATTTAGAAATTGGATTTTATTATGAGAGACAAAAAAATAAGATAAACAAACTTGAGTCATAGGTCGAACGAAGTTCTGTTGATGATGATTGAACGTTCGTTCATTCATTTCATTGTAATTCATTTGTCGATTATAATTATTTCCATTTGGCATCGGATGTGTTGGTCTCGAACCGTAGAATCCGTTGTTATGATTATTATTATTATTGTTATCAGGTTGAATAGAAAAGTTCGGTCGATCGAAAAACTCTTGTCGTTGTTGAGGATGTTGATCATTGGGATATCGAGTTGGCCAATTCTGTTGTCCGTTGTTGTACGGCATTGGTCGAGGATAATTTCCAATTAGTCCTGGACCACGATTAGCACCTGGATATGAACTATTCAAATCCGAACGAAATCGTTTATTCGTCGGAGCTGAATGAGGAAACGTTCGTTTAACGACCGGTCCTAAACAAGAACACAGAAATCATCGGAATTCTAAATTCAATTTCGAGTTCAATCGAACCTCGTTGATGATTCGTTGGTGTTTGTTTCGGTCTGCCGTTTTTGACTTGAGTTTTGGCTTGATTCGCTCGTTGTCGTCGAGCAGCTCGATTCGACAAGAGTCGTGTAGCACCTTCGAGTGTATCAAATGGATAACTTCGAATAAACGTATTGACATCATCGTCATATTGCGTTCGAGTAACAGCTCGACATTCGTAACGTATTCGAATATCTTCAGGTACTTCTGAAAGACTTTTCACTCCGTTATACTTGAATATTATCGGAAGTGTGATACTATTTGCAAAATTCTAACAGCAAAAAATAAAACTTTTGATTGATTTGCGAAGATAGTTTCTTACGAGAATTAATTCTTTATGATCGGCTGATGTTTGTTTTTCTTTATGTTCGTTTGAATGTAAATGCTTGAAAGGAAAACGAGAGAGAGAGAGAAAGAGAATTTATTGACTTTTTTTGAAAATAAAAGTACTTTTTCTAGTGTCCATTGATCTGTAAAAATCAGTTCGCAATATCCACAACAAAATCGTCCTCGATTCGAAAGCGTATTCGGCGCGAGATAAGTCGCCATTGTTTGTTTGAATTGTTCATATTGATCATTGCCGAGAATGTCTTTTACCGATTGTTCGGTGATTAACGACTACAGTCAATCGAAAAACTGAGATTAAGAAAAAAAGAAATGCGAACGTAACAAACCTGTTGCATCGCTCGTCGCCATGGAAGAAATTCGTTTTGATAATTACGGAAGTTGTCAACATGTTTGTTATCGTTGAAATGCTGCGAAAAATGTTTATCCAATGGAAGAATTAACTTTTCACAGATATCACAAAAGAATGTGTTCTTCTTTCGAAAAGCTCGTCGAGCGATGCCCGAATAGAATTGTTGTTCGCGTTGAAATTCGCCGGATTTTGAATAAACATCGCGAAGAATCGAATCGATTGTTAATTTACTATCGAGAGTCTCGTCTTGAGTGATTGAGTCTTCTGTTGGATTTTCTGACGACGATTGATCTTTCTCTTGAGATTGAAGAATTTTTTCTAGTAAAAAAAGAGTTATTTGTTTGTTTTTTTCTTGTGAATTGAAAATACTCTGAGCATAGTAGATTTCTTTTGGTAAACGAGCAATTTCATCTGTTCGATCTTTAACTAAATCTTTGAATAATTGTTCACGTATTTGTGGAGTTGCTGGACCGATGTGTGAGTAGATTTTCTGTTGAAAAACAAGTGACACTTCGAAATTTCTTCGTTTACGTCCGTTGATTGCCGTAGATTTATCGATATCCATCGAAACATCTGCATCTTCATCGGCATGTTTATACAAAAAATGAAATTTCGGACTCTGATAATGCAACTAGAAGAGAAAAGCAAAAATATATATTCTTTGCCTTGACTGATATCGACTTTCCATATGTTTGTCTGTCAATCTTGACGACAAGGTCATTCGATTCATAGAGGAGAGACAAATACTTACATTGTTAGCAAAAGCAAGATGAATAACTTGATCGTAGATCGATGGTTGATATTTATTTTCATCGCATAATTTTTTCACTGTTTCACGATGAGTTGTTTCGATGAGATGTTTATAATAAGCTGTTATCGTCGGTCGCATGATATTACACGCTGGACAGACAGGTTGTTGACGAATACGAATAACACCGATATGTTCATCCTAAATACAAATTCTGCTCTCAAACGAAGAAAAAAACAGCAACAAGGAGAAAAGTCTTTACACGAGAATCTTTATAACAAATCACTGAGCAATTATCATCATCAGTTTGGCATCTAAAAAAATGCGATCAATCGATCGAATGACTGATTGATTGTATCGATTAAATCTTACTTAGGCGTATTATTATTATTATTATTATTATTGTTACTATTAGAATTTACTTTCGATTGATTTATCTGTTGATTTTGTATCATTTTCTTTCGATTAGTCATTTTTTTCTTCTGAAATTTGATCAATGAAGAATTTTGTTTGTTAATACAGTAAATAAATATCAAAAATAATAAACAAACAAATTCAAAATCCGTTTTTTTCTCTCTTTCTCGGTCGCGTTCGATGGGCGTGCGTGCACACTACACACACTCTGCTGGTTTATTATTCAACGACGAATGATCGAAAGCCGTTTTTTCTTCTCAAATAGATGGGGATGCTTGCTGAATTTCTATTGGAGATTTGCCTATCGAATTGAATGAAACATTACACGAAGGAGTTTTTCATAATCATGCTTTCATCGAGATTAAATAGTCAATTGAAATCATCATTAATTCTTGTTATTGGTAATTATTTTTCATAAGTTTTGAAAGTATTCCATTGCTTTGATTTGTTCATACAGATGAAAATCCATCGAAATCATCATTAGGTTTTCAATTTACGTGTGCCTATGCATTGGAATCTCTGAATAAGTTCGTTAGAAATTCATTTCAGCAGTGAATTCCTCGAACAAAATCCTTTGTTTAGATTTACAAAAGTTGATATTCTTTTAACCGAACATAATGAAACCAATTGTTTTCATTCTCATTCAATTCGAAATCCGAAGTATGTTCTTATTTGAATTGCAAGTCAATGAACCGGTATCATTTAGAATCAATCTTATCGATCTATTCGATGAAGTCAATTCGAATAAATCGCTCACTGATTGCATCAAAACAACCGATGAGAAAAATCTTATTCTAATCGAATCTCTTCCATGGTTATTCCTACGAATGAACCAAGGCGATCTATTCCGTTTGCTATTCAATTGGAGTCGTACGAGATTCTTTTCTTTTAATTTAAAACAAAACAAAAGACAGAAAGTCAATAATTCATTTAGAAACAAATGTTGTTATGGCTGTGATACCTTCGGATTGTCTCGAAGATCATTCGATTTTGAAAGATTTAGTTTCAATTTCGTTTATAACCGTTCGAGTGAAAATACAAGTGAATACGGATAATCTTGAAGCTCGAGTCGAACAACGATCACGAACCAGTGTCGAGACAATAAAATCTGTTTGTGATTTTGAAAGTTTACTCTACGTGAATCAATTGTGTTTCAGTGTTTAAGATTTTCGATTGATTCTCAATTGAATATTGTTAATCTTCGTGAAGAGAAATTCAGTAATCGAAAATTAAAATCCAATGCTGATCAATCGAAATCAGATGTTACCGCTAATCTAACTTTCAATCTTCGACTTAAAGATGACGAACTCACAGCTAAGAATAATCTTGTTTTACCGTACACAAAACAACAGTAGGAATAAACAAATTTAAAAGAGATTCTTATCAAATAATGTTCGTTTTAGCATACAAACAACAAACGATGGATCGACAATACATTATACGTATGATAAAGAAGATGATATCGATGAAGATGAAGACGATGATTTGGATTTATGAGAAAATAAATGTTCATGTGTTTTTTTTTCATTGTTATTCTAGATAAGACTTTTAAAATGGCAGAAAATACTGCAATTCGATCAGATTTAGTAAATGAAACATATTTATAAGAGTTATTTATTTTCAATTGGATTTTATAGGTCGATACTGCAATTGGTTTTTTAAAAAATTCCAAAGTCGCAAAAGAATCGATGGAAAAGAAACGAATGTTTCTTCAACAAAAAGGTACTTCAATCACGAATGATAAACTGCATTTAATTGAACTATTATTTCATACAGGTTTAACAGACAATGAAATTAACTACGCATTTAAACTCGTTCCACAATCAGGTTTGTTATTTTTTCCTCTTTCGTCGTCTTCGTTTGTCATAATTCAATTCTAGAATTAAATCAATCACTTGTCGCCAATCAACAGCCATCATTCCTTCGACGATTATTCTCCGATTTAATCCTTGCGGGACTCATTGGCTTAGCAATCAAACTCTTCAAACAGTGGTTTCTCTCGGTACGAATATTAAACTTTCAATTTTTATTCTTCGTTTTCGATTTAGAAACAATCGAATCAAGCCAATGAATTCAATAAAACAATTCAAAATCTACAAAAAACTCTTCAAGATATGCAAACGAGTATAACGAAACTCGAACAAACAGCTGATCAATTACATTTAACGCTGAATTCAACAACAAATTCATCGTCATTCACCGAACTAAAACGAGAAATTCAAGTTATCAAAGGACTTTGCTTGAGTCGATCGCAATTTCCATCGGCACCTCCACGACCACCATCGATTCCTGCTTGGCAATTACAAAGTGCCGAAAAACTTAAAAATCGGCCACCATTAACCACAGAAAATAACTCGGATAATCTTGTGATTGTGACCGATGATGCTAAGAAAACCGATGAAGACAACCATTCATCGATCAGTCCCGCTTCGGACTCATCGAATGATTCTTAATTTTGATGATGATTTAATAAAAACAGAAAATTTTTGTTTGCTGAACTTTGAATTTTTTTGTGATATTTATTATAGATAAATAGAAGGCGAAATAAAAACCATGCCGATTGAAAAAGGTCTGCAGATTTTAAGACAAATGCAACGAGTTACTTTGAAAAATCTACCGATGCCTTTGGAAAAAACAGAGAAATGGAAGAAAGAACATGTAATTTATTTGTGATTTATTTATCTCGAGAGTTTAGTATTTTGGAAATTTTTCTAGCCTGATGAAAGTACAATGCACATCAGTATCAAACGCAAAGGTCCAATAGCTCGAAATTCTCTACCACCGCACGGTATCGATCCAATTCAAGCCGAGGGACGTTTACCTTGGATACTAACTGTTCCAAAAGAACCGTACTACGACGGTGTTGAGTACGTTGTTGTGTTTAATTGTTTCTTTTCAATGAATAATCTAGCGAATATTTAGAGAAGCAAGACAATATTTACCGATATCATTACGTACACTTCAACGTTTAATCGATCTTCGTCGTATTAATCCAGCTAAACCAATTGATCTACCGGTTTTGTGTAATACGAAATTATTTGATATTCAACCAGATCAACGACAATTCGGTTTGCAGTTAATCGATGAAGTAAATTCAAAAAAAAAAGTTGAAAACATTTTCGTCTGCTTGTTCTCAGGGTGCTGATCTATTTTCAACTCCGATTAATCTCGAAATTCAATGGGTTGCAAGTGAATTAGCTATTGCTGCTATTGAACGTTGCGGTGGTGTTTTAACTACACGTTATTTCGATCCTATCTCCTTATCTGCGTTGATCGATGCGAAGAAATTCTTCGAACGTGGAGAACCAATACCTCGATGTGACACACCGCCGATCAATGCGATTGAATACTATACAAATCCGAAACAACGTGGTTATCTAGCAAATCCGGATTTGATTCGTGAAGAACGACAACGTTTAGCACAGAAATATGGTTATAAACTTGCGGATTCATCGGCATATTCGTCGATGTTTCGTCTACGAAAAGATCCGAGACAGATTTTCTTCGGTCTTGAACCGGGCTGGCTTGTTAATCTCAAGGATCAAACCATTCTTAAGCCAACAGATGAGAAATTTCAAAAATTCTATCATTCTTGAAATAAATAGAAAAATGTTTCTTTATAGTTTAGATATCTGGCAGATTTTCTAATAAAAGAGCAAAGAAAAAAAAATGAGAGCTGTACAACATACATAAATGTCAAGAGAGAGAAAGAAGAAAAGCAATTGCAAAACAGAAAGAGAAAATCATCTGACTGATGATAAATAGATTAGAATTGTTGCGTTTTGGCTAGACTTCGAATTCATCAGTCCATTCAACACTATTCCCCAGTAGTTTATTAACTTTATTCCATTCACGTTCACGTTCGTATTGAGGATCCAGATTGAATCGTACTTTTGGTCTCAATGTATTCGCTGTTGTAGTTGTAGTTGTTGCTGTTGGTGTTGATGGTTGTTGTTGTTGTTGTTGTTCATCAATACTATCGATCGATTTATTTTGAGGTATTTTCATGATTGATGGTGGTAGAGGACGTGCCGATATCGTTGTCGGTGTATTCACAAGTGCAGATAGAAGATCATCTTCCTGTAGAATAAATATATCACGATCGTTTGTACTCCAAAGATGAGATGTTGCATTTGTTTGTTCCTGTTGTTGTGATAATTCAAATTCATGAACAAGATCAATTTCACCATTATCAGCACTATCATCGGATATATTATCGTTTGTTGAACTGTCTTGTGTATCATCTTCTTCGTAGATTGTTTGAGGATATTGTTGAGCTGATGAATTTATATCTGTACTTGCCGGTAATGTACGTAATGGAGGAGAATGAATTGACATTTGAAGAGATTCGGCATTGGCTGAAGCAAATTTTTCTAGAAGCGATTCATCATTCGAACGTTGTTGATAATCTAATGCTAAAAAAAGAAGCAAATTATCAGTTTTTTTTTTCTTTCTTCGTCGATTTTCAAATGACACGTACAGAGATTTGCTAATGACAAGTCGTCATTAACAGGCGTTGTTTCATTTGATTGAACGGACGGATTAAGAACTGATCGATGATGAATAACGATTGGTTTTTGTAGTTCTTTTAATTGATATTCATGAACTGAATACGTTTGCCGTTGATCATCATCATCATCTTCATCACATGATGTTTCCGATAATGGTTGATCATTCGTTGATGTTACTAATGGAAAATGTTTGACTTCGATATCAGGTGATGAGCCGACATTTGGAAAACATTCATTGGTATTGATTTTTTGTTTATTCGATGAAAATTTCGCGAAGAAATTCGGATTTGTCATGTCCCAAAAGTGATCATCAACAGGCGATGACATCGGCAGAAAATCATCGTCGACAAGTACACCGGATGGTTTACTATCGTCATTGAATTCTAAACTTGCCGAACTACGGCCTGATGTTATTGTTGCAAGAGATGATGATGATGTTTCATAGGTTGTATTCGTTGGATTGATGAGAGTTATTGGCCGATGATATTCATGTTGATTCGATGAGAAATCCATCGAACGTGAATGTCCATTTGTATGAATACTTGTTGGACGTGTTAATGGATTTTCTCGGGCGTTTATTGGCGCTGAAGTTCTGATTGGTTGCTGATAGTCAGTCTAGAAAAACAGAATTATTATTATTATTATTATTATTTTGTTATTTTTCTAATCCCCAGGAATACCGGTTTTTAACACATATAGACGAAGCGGAAATGATACAATTTAATTATATGGAAAAGTGAATAGAACTTAATAGGATTTACTAGAAGCAAAAAACAAACGCGCACTTACTGGTTCGAAATGATTCGATCTGTTGTTAGTCACCGGTTTGAATGTGATTTGTTGTTGATTATGTGTTAAATTGTCTATTGGATTCGTATTTAAGATATTTAAATCTGAATAGGAACCATTTGTTAATAAATCTGTATTTAATCGATCGATATACGAATCGATTTCGTCGTTATTCGAATATCTCGAACGAACATAATCATCAAATTGTTCGATAGCACTTGTGATGAGATGATTGCAAGGTTGCTGATGACTATTTAATCGATCGATACTTTCAACAGGTGACGTCACTGTTGTTGTGCTCGACGCACTATCATCAATGAAGCGAAAACGTTCGATTTTTTGCATGAAATCTTTTCGATAGGTCGACGATGTGACGGGTGTTATTGTTGAGGATTTCTTTCGTAAATAAGATTTAGTATTCGATTTGAATACTGATGTTTGATCTGAATCGTTTCGTTGATGTGGAAGAGACGTTTGGGACGATGATGAAGGTTGCTTGATTGAATCAATGATTGAATTTTTTGTAGACGAATGTCGACGAAATGCAGATGAAAGTGAAAGTCGATGAGAATGAGATTTTATATCGGCACTATGACGTGTTTGTTTCTTGTCATCACCGGCAGTTATGTTACTGGCAAGACCAGTTGCAACTGTCGTCGGCAAAGAACAACAAAGCGGATGCGAGTTTGAAGAGTGTGTAAGGGGTAAAATTGCATTGAGTGAATATTTGCGAGACGTACGGTTCGCTGAATCTTTAATAGTAGAGGCAAGTTCCGATGTTAACAATGGCGTTTGATCATCACACTAAAAACAGACGACGAAGAAAAAAAAAGAAATGACGGATATGATTATATACTAAAGATACTTGGAAAATATTAATTTCGAACTCAATTCTTCAAAAAAGTACCTACCACATAATCATCGTTTGATCTCGTTATTTCATTTCCAGATGGTGATAATTTTAATAATAAGGTTTCGGAATCTACTTTTGTCGGCAAGTTCGCCGTAGTCAATGATATTTCATTAGAATTTCTCTCAACTGTTTCATCATGATGAGATGAAATCTCGCAATGCTCGTGTCGTTGCTGTTTAGGAGTATGATTAGCATCGTTTTCTAGTAAATATTCACTACTGTGCACCGCCGGTACTGTTGTTGAGAGATCATATGTCCTTGGCGCCAGTTCGGCTTGTTGTTGATTGATTTTTTTCGGTGGTTTTTTGGTGATTGAATGATGATTTCGCGCCGTTATACACGGTAGACAAAGTTTGCGCAATGTTGGCGACGACACTTTGATATATCGATAGGATGTATTAAAACGTCGTCGTTGTCGTTGATCATGCACGTTGAGAACGAGTGAATAACGAACCGTATCTGGACGACAGAAAATATGTGGTGGTACCGTGCAGAGGATCAAACGACGTGATTGACGATGAACGGAAAGAATTGTGAGTAAGAAAGAAAGACAGGAAAATGACTAATGATGACAGGTAGTTGAGCTTTTAAAATCGATCGTTGTATTGATGATGCACACACAATTCAAACATGTCAATTGACTCGACAATGTTCCAGTGTTCTGTGTTCGCATCGACGAACGACATTCTTGTTATGTTCGCAGTCTTTTTCATTAACATGGCAGCGAGAGTCTTTTTCTCGTCCTCTGTTCTATTTATGATATTTGTTTCTACGAGCTAGTAGAGTGAGCGAGCATTGCAAAGCAACAAGAGAAAATACTAGGAAAGAGAGACAGACAGAAAGAGAGAACGGCGCGCGCTGTCTGTTTGTATCTATCCATCCCTCTCTCTCTCTCTCTCTCTCTCTCCGTCTCGATTCTATTTGAGTTTGCTGACTGACTAACTACTCGTCGAAACATCGTTCATGTGCATCATCAAGAATTTTTCGTCCTTTCCTCCAGTTGATAGTAGAACTAGCAGATAGATTCAATTTGCATTAACGAAATCATAAGCCAGCCTGAACACATCGACAACTATCTATCGTCGATGTCATAGAACAACGAACGCATGCAAGCATTTTGTGTTAATGTTATCTTCGATGTTGAGATAGAAGACGACAGGAAAACTAAATTTCTTTTTCAGATTTTATGTTAGTTAGATATTTTGATGGACAGAAATCTTCTTCGTTATAAACCGACAATTGATTCCCTCAAGGAAATCTGATCTGACTTTGTCAAGCAAGCAAAAAAAAAGAACCGAGTTGTTTGCTTCTCTCTCTCTCTCATCTTAAATAATATCCCTTGTTGCAATTAGAACATATACTTAGTTGGTAAATCGAATTTTGATAAATGTCATAATAAAAGCAAAAAAAAAAGGAACTAAAGAGTGGGTGTTAGAGTAACTTTTCTCGTCTAATTCTTCTTCTTCTTGTTCTCTCAGTTTTTTTTTATTGACTATCGTCGCACGTTTTCATGTTCTGCAAGAGTGTGTCTAAACGAGTTTGCGTATAACGACTTGCTTGCTTGCATGCACGCACAGGAAATTGATTTTCGTCCCTAGACGAATTGTTGTCGTTACTTTGTATATATCTATGTGTTAAACACACACTAACAACATTGGTGACTGGAATTTCTTAACATTTATTCATTAACAAAACACGCATATGTAAAAGTTGTATATCGACGAGTAAACATCATACAAATTACCATTAGATTAATGTTCATTTGGATATTCACCAACACATAGGAACACAAAAAAGAAACGAGAGATTGACGGTCTCGACATTTGTTTAATCGATTAATATTAGACAAAGCGATAGATTGTCTTTTGTGAACAAGCTGTTAATGAAATATTGATGATTTTCCCGATGGCGAAGAGGAAAAACTTATGTAAACAACAACAACACAAAAAGAAAACGTTCGAGTAAACGCACATATAGACAATCAGTTTCGCATGACATTCTACCTGTCATTCAATCATGTAAAGATAATCGTTCGACTGCTTCAAGCGATACTATAAATAAAGACACATACTGTCTAAAAACTCGTCAAGATATGTGCGATGCACAAATGTTAGCTATGTCAATATCAACATGCATCACACGAACAAAAACGATTAGAACACGCGAAGAAATTCTTGTTTTCTGACGAGATCAAATAAGATAAACAAGTGCGATGGTTATTTCAACAACTGATTGATTTGTAATTGTTCGTGACATATATCTATTGACTGAGATTGCTTATCTAACAGAAGATGGCGCCCGATCTCAAGCTGAGAAAAGAAGCAAAAAGAAAGTCATCAACCTACCCGACTAATTCCAATAGTTGAACACGATTTTCGAACAGCTGTCTTGAGAACAGATGGCAATGGATTCGATGGATGACGTGCATATGTTACGTATTGTTGTTGAATCGAATTTTTACTTGTTGATTTTCTTGTTGTTAAAAGATTATAATTCGGTACACTGTATCGATTCGAATTACAAGACGAGGGTGTTAATAGATCATCGAAACGATTGTTCGATGTTTGAATATATTTTCTTGTGTAATACTAAAATATTTTTCAACACAAAATTTCATGAAAATCCGATATTTTTGTCTTTGGAAAAAAAACAGAAAGTTTTCACGATTGAAACACACACACACACACTCACCATCATTGGCTTCGTCTTTTCTCGCTCGTTCTCACTCTCCTCTATCCATCTTGCTTAGATAATCGAATGATCCAAATGCTCATCTATATATCCTGTATACAATCATCTGAGAAATACACACATATCAATCGAACGCGCTGTAGTTGATTGCACAACAAACATGTCATCATCATCAACGTCAGCACACGTTCTTTCTTTCTTTCTCTATCTATGTTCTTAACATGAACCAGCAGAAAGATAAAATTGATTTACTCCTATTTAGTTTCACTCTCTTCTCTCGACTCTGCTAATCAGATGAAGATTGACCCTCGAAGAAACAAACTAAAGAATACGTTATTAGCTAACTTGTTCATATACGCACGCACAATTATTTCTTTTTCGAAAGCTTGAAGGACATAAAATTGAACTGATTTAGATGTAGAGAGAAAGTAATTTCTCTTGCACTCACTTTTTATCCTTCCTTGTTCTCCTGTCTCATTACAATACATGAATGATGACAACGACGTATTACTGAGATTATAAAGGGAGAGAGAGAGAGAGAGAGAGAGAGAGAGAGAGAGAGAGAGAGAGAAAAAAACGTCAGAAGAAAAGTGAAACGCACTGGGCTATATGTAATAAGACCGAATGAGAAACATTTCGGTGTCTTGCTGTTTTAAATTGCAAGAGTATCTCTTCCTACTTCACCGAACCTGTTGATCTTTGTGCAAAAAAAAACGAGAACTCTCAAACAAATCTCGATAATATTTTTCTCTTTTTCAATCTAGAAAAAAAAGAGAAAAGAATTGGCGATTAAGAAGTAAAAGAAGAAGAAGAAGAAGAAAAAATGCTCAATCTAGACAAATGATGGGAAACATGCATGTTGCTGTCGAGCAGACTTTTTACATGAAGACGAGAGAAAAAAAGCTACACGTTAGGAGAAAAAAAGACAAGTGACGCTACTAGTATATGCATCATGTCACGCGAATCCGGAACGGAACATGTTAAATTTCCGTAATGTTCTTTTTTATTTCAAGGTCAACATGAGTATATTTCGAACTGAGATTGCGTCGGTTTTTATTCGTCATCTTATTCCACTAAACCGATCACGATGATCGATATGGCATATATTAAAAAATCTCTATATTAATATGTGTGTGTGTGTGTCTATGACAAGAGAGTTCTTCTCGTTTTTTGTAGCTCTAGGCATCAAATGAAAGAAATGAGGAACATCTTTTTTTTCTCACGAAATAATATATATATACATATCATCACTCGTCAATATAATGATCGATTGATATACGCATTTGTTGTGTCTATTTATATTCTTATTCTAGTTCCATTGCATTTTTTTTCTGATGTGAAAAAAAAATTGCATATTATTTATTATGACACATCTCAAGCGAAATGATGTAATAGAAAGGCATTTTTTTGTTCCTTTCTTCTTCTGAGGGTTTATCAATTAGATGCATCTGCTTAGAAAAATAAAAACAAAACAAAAAAAAAAAAGATAATTCTCATTCGAAAGAACCTGCTATTTATTTCGATTGTACTTACTCGTAACTGTTAATCAGCCAGTAGGAGATTGTTTTCTGTCACTTAACTAGGGGCGTGTAGAGCACTTGATTAGCAGAATAGATATATAAATGTAACGGAAGTGTCTTTCTCGAGACCGATTTATTGCTTTAGATATAGAGTCTAACGAGTGATGATAATCAAAAACGTTTTTCTCCGATGATGATATTAAAGCTGATGATGATGATGATAAAAAGAAGATAGGAAATAGAACAAACGAGAGGGAAAGAGAGAAATTTATCAACATACGAGTCGATGCATACGCATACTCGCACATATATACAATAATATGCGATGACGGAAGAAGTAATGCGTTGGAAGGGGTTGACGCGCATTTTTTCTTCTTCGTCGTCGTCTATTACTAGTACGAGTACTTACTGCTCATCATACAAAAGCCAATAAATAATAATCAGCATTGATAAACAGACATGTCTCTGTTTCTATTCTCGATTTGCAAAAGAGAGTGGAAAGAAAAGAAGAAGAACAAGAAAGAAAGAAAAAAGAAGAAGAAGAAAAGAATCCCAAGCATACAATACGAACGAGATATCTTCTGATTGAACAATGTGCTGCACGATTTCTAGTCGGTTTTTTTTTGACACAAACAACATATATAGATCGTGCAAGGGTCCAGAAGTCGCGGCCCTTTGTGTTTCATTCTTTTTCTTTTCTCTATGTCTCAAATAGTTTTTGATATTTATTCTGTTGGTAAGTCGAGATCGATGTCTTCGTTCCCGACTGATTCCTTTTTCTTTCTTCTTCTTCTTCTTCTTCTTCGAACAGCACTTGTCATTATTGACGGCTTTCGAGCGCCAAAAGAAGAAGAAAAGTTCTATGCATTTTCTTTTCTTATTGAATCTCAATATCTGTCACAGCTGTTCGCAAATCGATTGACCTTGTATCGATCTTATATTTTATTTAAAAAAAAGACGTTTTTTTTAATACTTACACCCGAACTACCACGTCGTAGGCTTAATTCACTATATTGTGAAGTACGTTGTCGAGTGATTTCTGTTCGAATCGTTGATGTTTCTTGATCGCAGCATGTATTTCTAGAAAAATCAAAAGAATGAAAACTAAATTCAATCTCGACAGACATATTGTCTACTAGGAGAAGAAGAAGAAAGAACGATAATTCTATTAATGAGCAGACAATGTTCGCTTCATTTCAACGAACGACAAAGCTTAAAAGACAATCAATCTCATTGCTTATTGTCGACTTCCTTAAATATATGTATGTATGTATGCATAAAAGAAAAGCCAAATCGAGAGATGAACTATTGTCATTATTATGTTTGACAAAATTAGCATATTATCATTCGAGTACAACATTCAAAATACTTGGCCATATGAATCTTTTTCTAAGTTTGTTTGTACAAGTTCGATTATATAATCTCGAAAATCATGTCTCATTAATTAAACCATTAGAAACTCGAGTCCATTAGGAGTGCATACCATATTATTGAATTTGTCTCTTGAAAGCAAAAGCTAATGGATAGTTTTTATGTGTTTCTATCAAGTCTATATTTAACTAACAAATCGATTTGTTCACTTACGCGAGAATATGAGCAATCATTGTTAGGACAAAGTTTTGACTTTAAATGAGCGAGGTATGTCTCGACAAGAGATGAATACATATGGACAAAATCGATACAAATGATGACATGTGCATATAAAATTACTCACTTAAATCGAAGCATTACAACGATTAACATGATTAAAATAATAATCACGAAAACTGTCGCAAAGACTTTCATTTGTGTTTTTGTAAAAGCTAAAATTTCGAATCAATAATAGATAAATTTAAAAAGAAAAGAAACAATTTTTATACTTGATCCATCTTTAGTTTTAGTAAGTAGATACATCTGATCGAATAATTCAATTCGTTCGATATTTGTTGTTCGATTGAATTCATTCGTTGAATTGTCAGTTGATAAATAAATCGAATAACATTGAAGAAAAAATCCGATGAAATAAAAAATCATTTTCAAAGACATTCTCGACAAAATCTACGAGCATTTCAAGAGAAATGTTTTATCTAAAAAGACAAAAGAAATCCATTTTTCTCTCCCTCTCTATTCCAGCCTTTTTTTGTTCATTATATAATGCGAGAAAATGGAAGTGAATAAGATCATCCTGTTGGCAGAACTTCTTCAGGCATTATTCAGTACACACGTCAATCGTTAAAAATCACGAGATTTCATAAATTTCTATTGTTGTACGCTCTTACAAACTTGTTGACAACGTTTAAATGATGAAGAAAAAAAAGGAATGTTGACTGTCTTTTATTGTTGCTAATTTATTTCTCGTGCTAAATCGAGAAGAAAAAATAACACGGCAGTAAGAAAATCTCGTCTTGTTCTTTTAGTAGTCAACTGTCATTTTGTGTGTTCATACTCGATTTTCTAATGAGAAAATAAATGATGAAGGTAATAGAAGAAGAAACGATCTACGGAAGTTTTGGTTTACAATCTAAAACATCTGGAGAACTTCACACTCATCACTACTTTTGATCAGAGGTAGATCATAAGAATTTCTTTTTTGTATGGAGTAACACATAGCAAGTAATTCTAGGTCTTGTCTGTAGTTGTTTTAGTACTATATGTTCGGGTTTTTTTCTTCACTAATGAAAGAAGACAGAGAGTGAGAGAGAGAGAATAATCTGCATGCGCGCTAGTTAGAACAGGAAAGTCGGGTTAATACGCACCGTTGTGCAACGATACTCAACGAACGAGATGAAAGGAAATGAAAATGAAGGCAATACTAATAAACAAACACTCGTATTATTCGTTATTTGGATCACGTTGAAGTCAATAATAAATTTGATTTAGTATCTTGTTGTTCTTTCTGTTCACAAGCTTTGAAATAACAAAAACAGATCGACAAATATTTGTGATTACAATTAAATACCATTGGTTTGCTACTAGTTTTTTTTCTTTCTTTCTTTCTTTCTGAATTAATATTTAATGAACATATGTAATTCAGTAAACTAATTTATTTGATGTCGAGTCTTAAAAAATAATGAAAATAATCAAAATAGCAATCATAGACAAAAGAAGAATTAATGTTGCAATGATTGGTTCGCGAATTTGTGAAACATCGGACAGATCACGTTTGATTATTTGTCGATTGGTTCGATAGTATCGATAGATACTGTAAAATAATGTGACAATGCCACAACTAATTAGAATCAAACCGGAGATAAGTGGTTTAACATCTTCGTAAGACTTTTTCATAACAAATATCGATGGACTTGAGCCGGAGAATTTAGCAACAGCACAACCGAATGCAAATATACCGAGACTCGTTCGAATCCATGCGAGAAACGTTCGTTCATTAGCTAAATGATCGGTAAATGAGCCTTTGAAAATAGCTGCAGGCTCTGGTTTCGGTTGCTGATTGACAAGAGGTGATGATTCAGCCATTTTTATATTTAAATTACAGGATTTCTAGTTAGATTCACAACGGAAGCGAATGATCTTTGACTTTTTTATTGGTGTTTGAAGGGCGTATAGATATAAAAGAAAAGAAAAAAGTCGCTCGTCGTCGATTTATCTCTCAATCAGTCAGTAGTATGACGTTGTTCTTGGATGTTTATCGAAAAAAAATGGCCATGAAAATGAGTATGTCTGCGAATCGACACGAACAATGTAATATAGTCAAGTGCAGGTGAATGTATCCGTTATTGTTTTAACAATCAGCATAAAAACACAATGCACTTTTACATCGTTTTGTGTTTGTGTGTGTGTTTTTTTGAATCTCATGACTCGATTAGTTTTAATAAGCACAGTTGGAAAAATTGACGAGAATAACATATGCGTTCGAGGATATTTTGCTTAATGATTGAAGTCTTGCTGTGTGTGCTATTAATAAATAGAAAAAAAATGGAATAGAATTCTTATCTTAATCAACTCGTTAACACATTTTTTTAATGATTATTGAGTAAAACAAAATACTTAAGTACATGTCATGTCAATTGAAGGATTATTTAAATTGACGTAAAACGTACATTTGGGATTTATTTTCAAAATCTCTTCATTAACATGTAGCGACTCTAACAATGAGTGGTTAACGAATGTGATTTGCTACGATTGATGACTCATCGTTTCACCTTAAAGTTAAGTGTACAAACGACCGATCGGTCAAGCGTAGTCATTTATCCAACATGTCTTGTCGACGAATTCTATCGATTTTTCAAAATCTTAGCTTTATACTCATATTAAGTCTGTTCGTTCTCAGCTTATTTGCCTATTTCACTCGGCATGAACCGAATTACTGTGGTAAAACGCCAAAAAAAAGATAAATAAAAGTTTTTAAAAAAAATTTTCTCTCGTAGAAATGACATACATGTTTGAAAATCCAGTTTATCATCGGATAGTCATGCCGATTGAAATCGAAAAGAGCTACCGTCGTTATTCATTGTATTCCTACTGCGAAGGTGTTCGTTGTGAATCTCATCGACGAAATCATTTCACCGGTAAGTCGAGCAAGAGACAAAAAAAAAATGGCTACGAAATTTTGCTTTTCAAGGTCATCCGGTTTTGTTCATTGTTGGCAATGCGGATAGTTACCGGCAAGTTCGATCGCTTGGCTCAGTTGCCTATCGAATGGGCGATCAACAGAAGCAATTGGATTATTTTTCAATTGATTTCAATGAAGAACTATCGGCTTTGTTCGGCGGTGTTCTCCAACAGCAAACAGAGTTCGTTGCACATGCAATTCGAAAGATTTTAAGTTTATACAAAACCGAACGAACGATCGTTCTCGTTGGAAATTCAATCGGTGGTCTTCTTGCTCGTAAGAAAACGTAAAAAATAATCAAAATCGATTGTTTTTCTGTTCGTTTGTGTGCAGGGTCAGTTTTCCTTCAACCATCGACACGTTTCGATCCGAAAACAGTTCGATTGATCATCACACAAGCGACTCCTCATCAAGCGCCCGTCATTCATTCCGATAGTTCGATCATCGATTTCTATTCGCGTGTGAATCACTTCTGGAAAACGGAATGGAATCGGACACTCGAACATCTCGTTCTTTTGTCATTGGCCGGTGGTGATCGGTAGGAAATTTGCGCTCTTGAAAAATCGCTCATGTCTTTCGTTGAATAGAGATCATCTGGTTCGAAGTGATTTATGTTCGTTGAATAATCTAACAGATTCAAGTCGATCGATCGATGTTCTCACGAGTGCTGTGCCCAATGTTTGGTCGTCGACAGATCACCGATGTATTGTCTGGTGTCGACAGTTAGTTTTAGCGACGACACGTGCGCTGTTAGAGATTATTGAAAAGAAAAATCCTGATTCGAAGATGATCATGCAGGTTGGATTGTGCAAAAGTTTAGTTTGAGAAAAAAAACGAATCGTTTTCTTAGATTCTTCAACGATATTTTTCACCGAAAATTGATTTGACAAAGGATTTTTCCGAAGCTAAAATTCAGTTAAAAACCGAACCAATACTCCTGACAGATTCGTTTGCATCGCTCACTTCGAAACCGTCGAGTGACTATGTAATTCCATTGAAAAACTCTCGTTTTCACACGATTATTCTTCATCTAACACAAGCACGAGTTTATCTAAAAAATCAAGAGAATTTCTTCGATACGAACCAAAATCTTCTGCCCATTCCGCCAACCTATGCCAATCGAAAAATGATTCGTTTTCAAATCGATCAACTCCAAAATTACGACGAGATTTTCATTCGATTAGACAATTCCAAATCTCAAGTCAATGTTTATCAAATATCGAAATCCGAACAATCCGTCGATTTACCCACATTCGGTTCTCGAACGTTCACTTTCTCTCAAACATCCTACGAAAAACTCGTCTTTCCAACTCTCGATACTCTCTGGCAGGTTTATCAACTCACACTGATCTCATCCGATTCTCGACAAACACCATTCATTCATTTTCATGTTCCATGGTCGAACGAAGATCTATACAATCTCGTCTCTCTTCGAAATCCTTCATCACCATCGACAGTTCTCTCACAAACATTACAACGAGCAATTCGTCTCAAACTTCATCGATTATCTTCAACTGGCTCCTCATCAATTGAATTCTATCTTCAACCAAATTCTACGTACACATTTCAAATTCATTCATCATTCCTCGATATTCTTGCTCAATTAGCTCGTTATTACATATTTCTTCTTCCGACATTTCTCTTCACTGTTCTCTGTGTGTCCTATTCCATTCAAATCAATAATCCCAATCTTCGTACCTATCAAACAATGCTCGCCTGGCAAATTCATTTGCCAATGGCACTTTTCATCACAATTCTCTATCGATTAGTGATATTTCTATTTCCTTCGATGAGTTTCGTTGTTAATCTTCATTCGAATGGTTATTATTTTTTTATTCTACCATTCATTCTCTATGGACTTGCAATGAGTCTCTGGGCATGTTTATCCTTCATTATCGATTATATTCTATTCGATTCGATTCAACGTTTGATCTATCCTATATTTATTGCTATACAAAATGAATTGTATTATCAACAGAAACTGTTCAATTCAATTCAACTACTCGGCTTACTCATTCCTCTATTAGCAACTGTGTTTTTCAGCGGTTCAAATGGACATATTGCCCTATTTCTTATTGCTCTCGTTCATATCATCTGGCGACGAACGATTAATCGTCGTTTACAAGAAATTTTAACAACACTTTTGTTATTTCATGGTCTCTTAGTTTGTCTTCATTTAACCGGCTTTATTCTTCATATAAAAAGTCTTCTCGTCGAAGGTTTCTATCCGTTATATATGTTAACTTGGGATTGTTCGTTGCCGTCGGCATTCATTTCGATATTGGCATTCTATTTACGATTTCAATCGAAATACTTTTCGCAATTACAAACATTCGCCTTTCGATATAATCAATTATTCTTATTCATTCTTAGTCTTTCAGCGCAATTCTTCTGTTCGTATTCGATGTATTTACTCTGGATATATATTTGTGTGATATTTATGCATGTAGCTCTGATTTATTTTCTTCCGAAGCAACAAGACAAAAAGCAATAAAACAAACTGAAATTTACAAAAAAAACAGATTTTGACGAAGTTGAATATGTTCGATCTAAATAAAAATAAATTAGAAATAGAAAAATCCGTTTTTGCTGCGATCTCTGCACGATATGCATGTTCATATTAAGTTCGTGGCCGTTTTATTTTTTGCGGTTTGCCAAGTTTTTTATTCAATTTCGTTTGACACAACTAAAATAACAAAATAACATCGATAAACAGTTTTCTTTTCTCTTATTTGATCAATAACTACTTGAATTAACGCCTGTCGTTTTGAGTTTTTCGGAACTTCTATCGGCTCTTTTTTTAATATTTGCTCTAGCTGATTGTCCGTATATAATTCCCTATAAATGACATTCGATTAACATAATTAAAAGAAAATCTTTGGAATTACCAAGGTTCAATTCCTCGATACCAAATAAAAGCTGACAGAAACTGTTGGTAACATGCTCTAAATAACAAAATCATTTCTATATTAAAACATTTAATTTCATCATCTCACCGGCATAAACGATATTCAGATTCTTCTATTGTATCTCTCCCACACTCTTCCATTGGGCACTTTTGTCCTTCACTGGGATATTTACTTCGAAGTTCATTGACTGCATCAACTTGATTTTGCTGAACAAAAATCGAATTCAAATTTCATTATCAGCAAAAAATGACTTTCAACTCACCTGAAGTACTCCGCAAAATGTAGGATAGT
>ERZ781398.1631-NODE-1631-length-20699-cov-4.813021_pt1 | contig 20699 bp, 28 predicted proteins | sample MGYA00433077_ERZ781398 | MGnify/ENA primary metagenome ERZ781398 (study PRJEB29847, sample SAMN06458254) | wastewater metagenome | isolation source: Wastewater bioreactor | place: South Africa: Cape Town | study: EMG produced TPA metagenomics assembly of the... | reverse complement strand
AGTATAATTGGTTGATCATAAAGGAGGGGTGTTCAGTAAGAGAGGTTTTACTGTATATATATATCTTTGCATAACATTGATTTCTTGATTATTCTGTTGTTTGTTCTTTGTTTTTCTTTTTCATTGCATGACAAACAATGAAAATTTTATATTATTTAGCGTTCGTTCTACGTTCATCGAGTGCACCTAATCGAGAATCGATGAATTTCAATTTCAATGGATCTCAACAATACCCTATTGAGAATAATTATCCCGGATATCTTCTACGTTCACCTTCTCATGGAAATAATTTCATCATGCAATCAAATCAGAGTTCAACAACACCGAGAAATCAATTCTATCAGGAATCATATAAACCATTGGTTACATCGAGATCATCATCACCACAAGTTCCACCACCCCCTCCTCCTCCTCCTCTACCAGCTGATTTACTAACAAGTCGATCATCGCCATGGTCAACAATGAAAATACCGATCAGTAATCGAAGTAAACGATCTGATCGTAAGTGTTCTATGAATTGAAAGATTATTGATTCTATATTTTGTCACAAGGTTCTCAACCGATTGATGAATTTCAACAAGAATTAACTGCACGACTAACCGATCGAGTTGTTACAATCAATCAGAATTCCTCCAGAGACGAAGTTCAACGATGGTTAGCATCGAAAAATATCTCGTCACAGTAATAGACAAAAACATCGTTTCTTTTCTTCCACATATCTTCATTTCTCTTGTTCAGACTCGCACAAAATTTGAGAGGCATGAATGGAATTGAAATATTTCAATTATCAAAAAATACATTGGATCAGCTGACCAATCCAGAAGAATCAGCTCGAATATTTTCATTACTTTCTCAACAGAAGAAACTCTCCGGCGTAGGAAAACTTTCAATCAATTCACTTGAATTAATTTCTTTGTCTTTTTTTTTTAAATTCTTAGTATCATTCAGCAGATGTACCTGAACAGTCACCTGTTCTTAATCATAGTGCGATAAGTTCGCTGAAATCGAGTACAATCAACGATGCAGATGGTAGAGCTGAGAGAGAGAGAAAACAACACTCAAAATCGATTCATTTGTTTTTCTAGATAATTTTTCGTTTCGAATCGATGATACTTTAACACGTTCATTGAAAATCAAATTAAAACAACGACGTGATAAAATCGAACAAGCCCAATGATACGAACAAATTCTTTTGTAACATACGACAAATCAGTATTCGTTCTTTTTATTTTATTTTTTTTTCAATGACAAATCTACAGATGTCTAATTTTTTTTTGTTTGCTATGGATCTTGAATTGTTGGAATTTTTCGTTTGATATAACGTATAACAAATAAAATAACACGTACACAGAACAAAATACAACAGATAATGAGTAAGGCCAATGCAAATGATTTATTTCGATCAGGAATATCCGTACGTTTCGAATTTTTCGATACGATACCTGATAAAGCAAAAATAAGAACAAACCATGGAAGAAATGTGTAAGCCATTGATGAATAGAAAATGAAATTTTCACATATGAAATAAACAAATATTGCAATGAGAACAAGACTTAATGCAGCCGTTGATACATCGGTAACAGATTGTGGATTTCGATTGTATATTTGAGAAATCCAAACAGTTAGATTGAGTAAAGTAGCAAGATATAACCATGTACCATAAATAGCCAAACCATTGTGAACAAGAACACGGACAAGCCAAATATCTGATTTACTAATAAAAATGAATCGAAGAACATTTCGATTAGAAAACAAAAACAGAAGAGAATATTTTTACCGATTTGAATTGACATAAATCGATCGATTTCGTTGAAGAAGAATATGAGTGATAATCATCGGAATGATTATTGTCAAAAACATGAGAAAAATAACTAATAATGACCACTGAAACATAAAATATATTCAATCAAATCATCTAAAATGAATTTTCTTTACTCACACCAAACTCTGCTCGATCCCAAATAATTAACCATCCGATATTTAAACCCATGTTGATTATATAGAGTATAAACACGCTATAATGAAGTGTATTTGGATGAATATAAAGATAGTTTGTATTCGATTTTCTTGGTATTCGACTGAGAGCATAGATTAGCCATGCAGCTTGCCAAAAATAGATCAAACCCCAAATAGCAAATGTCCAACCTGATTTCAGATAAAAAAAAAGAGAAAGAAAATAATCAATCAATGAAAATAATCTCTCATTTTAAATTACCAGCTGGAGTGAAATCTGTTAGATTCTGATCGCTAACACTGCCTGTTCGTTGGTTGAAAATACCTATAGACAAAAACAAAACGAATGCTTAAATCTTTGAAAAAAATAAAACATACCGCTTGAACCTGAACTAGCAAGACCATTGAAAGCACAAGTGACAATAAAAGCCACAATTGCAAGGACAATCAATAATATTCGCCACCAACTATGTTCGAACGAACCTGTCCTACGACCCGTGTCATCTATTGTTAAACTACTACGCACGTTTGTTTTCTCCATTCTTGTTTTAAATTTTATCGTTATGTGTTTGACTATTTATATGCATGTTCGGGATTACGTTATGTAACACCATCAAGGTTACTCCTTCGACTTTTGTACTCGTGAAACTCTGCTGTGTCGATGGTTATATAAGTTTATTTGACATCTGATGAAGGAAAAGGAAAAAAATACATCTCGTAAAGAGCGACAAAAACAACACGTGTGTACTGATTATACATCTTTGCAGAGGCAAATGTTAAGCAACAACATTTTTCCTTTGTATAGCTTGTATGATGAATAAATGTTATATCGAGAAAAAAACAAAACTGAATGAAATGTTTAAATATTTATTTAATAAAAAACAATTTGCATCTTCTGCAAATTGTCTGTTGTTTTTACATTATGTTAATCGAGTTTTTAATCTACGAATTGTTTCGACTCTTTCATTGTTATTATTGATTATTTTTGTATGGAAATCTCGAGGTGAGACGAACGAGAATGTGTTGCTTTTTTTGACATTCTCATCAAACTTCAATTCTTATATTCGTCTAGATGAACGAGTTACTTTTGGTCAATATAGTTATATTTTAAATAAAGAAACAATACTTGAAAAATGTTCATCGAAATATCATAATATAACCATAGCACAGTCAGGTTCATTACGCATGCTAAGATTTGATATGTTTGGTTTTGAAGGTGTTGTACATATTGAAAAACCCAATGTGATTTTATTCGATTACATGCGTTTACAATTACTTGCATTTCTTTGGAATTCGAAACCTGATCGAATACTTTTCATTGGTTTAGGCATTGGCATTCTACCGAGAACATTTCATCTGCTTTCACCGTCAACTTTAATTGATATTGTTGAACTTGATTCCATGATTGTTGATTTAGCACGAAAATATTTCTCATTCGAAGATAATCAGTCGATTCGTATTCATATCAAAGATGGACGACAGTTTCTCGAACGTCAACGTTCAAATCAGTACGACATGATTCTTGTCGATGCATTTACATCGAACGGACATATTCCACATACATTACAAACACTCGAATGTCTCGGAGAATATCAACGTGTTCTCAAATCGAATGGAATTGTTCTAGGAAATTTTGTGTACGAACACGAAAGTCGATATCGACAAACATATGCTCGTGCTTTATTTCGACATGTTTACCGAGGTCTAACGACGACAAATTTTATTCTCATTGGATTGAATAAACAAGCACAATTATTTAATCAAAGTTTATTCGAAATTCAAGCCAGGATCTTGCAACAAACTCATTCAGTACCGGAAATGAATTGGCTCGAAGAAATCAAATATCTTCGTGATGGTAACGAAGATCCATGGAATCGTTCGGCAACGATTTTTACTGATCAAATTGTTGAAAAATAGTAAATATTAATAAAAGGAGAAGAAGAAAAAAAAGTTTCTCGAAACATGACTGTCACGTATTAATCATGCAGAGTATTTATGTGTCATATCAACTTTTTTAATGGTATTTCTTTCTTTTTTTTTTTTGCCGAGTCATTGTGAAAAGAATTACTAAAGTTTACTTACTTTTCTCTCGTTTTTTTTTCTTCTAACGAGAAAAAATGAGAGAGAAAAAAGCGAGAGACTACCTGTATAAAAAGCCGTTGTAAATATAAGATTTTGCATAAATTACATTGGAGTTTTTTCTTCACTAAAATTATTTCAATCATGGTTAAAATAATTACAACAACCGATGAACTTGAATCGACATTTTCTCAACATCAAGACAAATTAGTTGTCGTCGATTTTTTTGCCACGTAAATTTCGTCTTTTGTTTTTGTTTTCAAAACTATTCTCTTCTTCAATAGTTGGTGTGGTCCATGTGTTCGTATAGGACCAAAAATCGAAGAGTGGAGCACTAGGGATTTTAAAGATACAGTTGTTTTTCTTAAATGTGACGTCGATCAATCGGAAGCTTTGTCACAAGAATTTAATATTGAAGCTATGCCAACATTTATCTTTTTTAAAAATGGCAAAGAAATTCATCGTGTTGTCGGAGCTAACCCCGATCAATTGAAGGCCGATATTGAAAACAAAAGCAAATAAACAGAATCTTTTTTCTTTCTTTCTTTGCATGATTTCAAATCAAATAGTTCTATCAAAAAGAATATCTTGTATTTTGAAAGTAAATCTATAGTTATGCATAACTTCGAAGCAATAAAAAAAGAAAAATGAAAGAAAACAAGAAAATGTAATAAATATTTACACACAACGATGTACAGAAAGAAAGAACTAATTCGTTTACGATCGATTATCTCGACAGTTTGGACAATACCATTTGCCTTTCGGTTTAGTTGTTAGATTCACGCAATTGAAGTGAAACCATTTGATTTCACACGATTTACTATCACATAAAATCATCGAACCATATGAAAGCTAAACGAATAAAAGCAAAAAGTCGAAATACGAAACGAAAAAGCAAATTGTTGATTCGATATTTTACTTGCGAACATAGACAATATGTTGGCTCGTCGGAATGTGTCGATGATGAATCATTATTCAATTTGAATTTTCTTTGATTTCCACTGCAAGAATTTTGCCCATTGGAATTACAATTTCGTTGTGTAACTTTTTTTCTTTCACGTTGTTCGATATTCTGTTCGGAATTGACAACACATTTACGTTTTAAACCGAGGGTCGATGGCGTTGAATTATGATTATTTGTTGCAGCTGATGCTGGTGGTGTTGTTGTCGTCGTCGTTGTTGTTGTTGTTGCTTTGCGTTTCCATAAAGATGTTGTCGAAGCTTTATTTGTTAACGAACGTGTCGAATGAATTTCAACATCGAATTCATGATCGGAATCATTGTCGTTCGATGATGTTGACTGTTGATTGCTGGAATCGACTAAAATATGATTCATGAATGGATGAATAAATCAGTACAAGGAAATCAATCGATTGATTTACTATATTTTTGATGGGCAAGTTTAAGTTTTTTTGATTGTCGTTCGGTTATGTCGAGCATCTGTTGACTTAACTGCATTTTTTTATCACCAATCGCTTTAGCTTGAATGAGAGCATCGATTAATTTCGTTTGAATATTGGCTTCAGTTTGCTAAATAAATAAATAAATAAGAAAATGTTCTATTTCGATGGTTGTTTTGTTCTTCCTTACTGTTCCATATTGTTTCTCTCGAAGATTAGTCACATATTCTTGAATATGATGATAACAATCTGAATAAAATAGAATAGAATCACAAAAGAATAAAACTTTTCAATCAATACTTTGCAAATAAATATCAAGTTGTCGAAGTTGAGATAGTTCGGGAAGATCAACGCCTGTTTCTTGATATTCAACAAATTGTTTCATATAATCGAACAAAGCAGAATCGTTCGAAGAATTTATTAACTGTTGAGTTATTGTCGATGATGAAGCCATGGGTAATAAAAAAAAAAACTATACTGCACTGTATACTCAACGAACAAATAATAATATGTAGTAATATATTCTAACCAATAGAATTCGAACGTAGAGGATTACATCAACAAGTTTTATTGGTCGGTAAAAACCGAAGATTTGAAATGATTGAATGAGAGTTCTTCTTTTTTTTGGAATATTTATTTAAATGACTGCACGAGGAAGACGTCCAAGGCCAAGTAAATTTGATGATTAGTTTTGCTATGAAAAACGAATAGCTGTTTGATTAGATGCGATTCCTATTGATTTTCTTCAAACAGTGACAAGTAACACAGAAAATACATCGAGCAACGATCCGCAAACATATTATCAGTAAATCGAAAAGAAAAAGACATAAACACGAATAAATTCGAACGAAAACTTCTTTGCAGATTATTAGATGTCGGAGAAGAAGCCAGTTTTGTTTATCAAAATCGAACGATTAGTGTCAACGTGAGAACATTAATTGATATTCGAGTTCTTGGCCGTGGACATTTCGGATATGTCATGCTATCTGAAGTGAACGCTGATTCTATATGCGTTCGAATGGCTGTTAAAGTAGATGAGCAGCAAAAGAGAAAATAAATTCTATCAAATGAAACTATTTTTAGCGATTGAGTTTACTGCCTTCGACAAAAACTCCACATGGTTATTCAACTCAAACCGATCTTCGAACGATTCGAACAGTTGGTTCTGGGGAAAATCTTCATGTGACAAAATACTATACAGCGTTCGTTGATCGAGTATTTCGAATCAGTACGAAGTCACGTATTTTCATGACTTTCTGTTTTATTTTTCAAAGGGAACCCTACAGTTATTAATCTGCATGGAAGCATGTGAAACATCGATGGAGAAATTCTATCGAAAAATGCATGAATTACAATTAGTTCAATGCATCGATCGACTTCTTAAACGAATGATTAAAGATGTGAGTCGATTTTCTTCGATTATTTTCAACTGTGTTTTCTGTTCGACAGATTGTTGATGCGCTAAGTTTTCTCAAAACGCAAAGTATACTTCATCGTGATGTTAAACCATCGAATATTCTCATCAATCAAAATCCGATTATATTTAAATTATGTGATTTCGGTATATGCAGTCCATTGATTAATTCTTTGGCTGAATCGAATACGCGTGGAACAAAGATTTATTTAGCTGTAAGAGAATGATTTCGATTGAAAGGAAAACAACATAGTTCCGTCGATTTTAGCCTGAACGAATCGATGGTACTCTATCACCGCAAGGCTATGGAATTCGATCGGATATGTGGTCATTGGGATTGTCAATTGTAAAAAAACAAACAATTCGATTGATTTATTAAATAAATTGATGAGAATTTCAGATTGAAATCGCAACTGGTCGGCATCCGCTCCATGGTGAAGATCAATTAGGACTGTTGGCTTGTTTGCGAGGTTGGACTCCTGAATTGCCATCGAATCTATCCGGTGAATTGCAACAATTGATTCTTTCATTGTAAATACCAATTGACTATGAAACATAAACTTTCTTCTTTTTTTTGCGCGTGTCTAGATTGAAAATCAGTCCTATCGAACGACCACAGTCGTATGAAGAAATTCAAACATCAACAGCTTTACAAAATCTGCCAACTCAAATCACTGATGACGAAATTCAAACAGTGAAATTGGTCATCGAACAACTTCCGACAACCGATGACGCTGAATAAACATTGTTAGGTCCTTTTCTTTTCTAATAACGAAATAAATCTTATTCACTTTCGATTTCTACTGCCATCTGCGTTGGGATCTTTTATTGGTTTTCTCGGAAATTTTCTACGCAATACCGATCATTTTCCATTCTTTGCTTGCTCGTTTGTATGTGTGATACATTGCCTATCGATCTGTCTTTCTTTCCTTTTTTTCTTTCTCTATTTTCACTTCATCCAGCTATTCATTCGGTTAGAACAAATAATATATATATATATATACTATACATTAGTAGTGTTTTTTACGTTTTCTTTCTCTTTTTCTTACATTCTGTCTCCTTTTTTCTTAGTATTTTTTTTGTTAAATTTTGTTTTGAGAAAAATGGAAAAAAAACACAATCATTTTTTTCACATTCAAGTTTTGATAAGAACACTAAAACAAAGAAAAAACGTACACATATGATGCGTTTTCTTTCTCGCCTCCTCTGGTACTTTTTATCAGGGTACAAAGAGTACATCGAGCACGTTATATAATTCTATCGCCATAGAAAGGATATAGTTCTTTGGTTAGACGAAATCTAATCTATACAGGCACCTGCAAGTGTTTAGTATTATTTTTCTCGTATTTCTGTGAATCGTAAAATTGATACTTCGACTTTCTTTTTATTTTACTACAATCTTCGGATTTTGGCTTTCAGATTACAATGGCTCCATTTACTTTTACACTGTTTGCCCCCTATAACAAACAAGCAGCATTACGAGTTCGTGTTTTCTTTTGAAAATTTATTTTCAAACATAATCGTTTACTCGTTCTAGTTAAAAAATGCCAGTGCACGAATGTTTGGTGTTGATATTCGTAAGTGATCATAATTGAATATTAAAAATTCGAAGACACAAAATGAAAATTCGTTTCAGTCATGGAAAAAGATGAATCTGACGGATATTTTCGTGCGACTGTTGATTTAGCTGATGGAATATTTCATTATCAATTTAAAAGTAGATTTTGCTAATTGATAAGAAGAAAAAGGTCAATCAGTAGAAATCATTTTTATTTTTCAGTTCAAACAAAATCTTGGTTCGAACAAGAACCTGAACCAGCATTGCCTAATTATGAAGATGATGAATACAACGAGTTGAGTACGGTGATAACTGTCAATGACCTTTGATTCGAGTCAATGATTTCATTTTTTAGCTCAAGAGGAAAAGGATGAGAAAGCCGAAGCACATCGAAAATTAGTCGATGAAATTCGTGAACGTAATCGGCAACGTGAACACGAAGCGACATTCACTGAAATTTGGTACACATTCGTTGATCCCTATGCAACTGACGTTGACGAACGAGGAAATGGTCAGTTCAAATCGAACAATTACTTTTTTTGTCTCTATTTAGTTTTTTTTGCTGTTAAGATGATGCACACAAAGCTGTCGGTATTTTAACTATTAAAAACGGCAAACGTATTATAGGTAAATCAAAGAAAAAAAAACAAGAAATCGAAATTTGAAATTAAAATCAATTCATTTAGACGAATATGAGTGGAAATATGATAATTGTAGTTTACCGTCTGATGAAGAACTTGTGATTTATGAAATTCATGTGGGAGATTTTTCCGGTGATGCTTCTAATGAGGGTAATGAACGTGGAACATTTACAAATGTTTTGAAGAAAATCGATTATTTGAAAGAACTCGGCGTTAATGCGAGTATGAATGTACTTTTTGTCATAAATTTTATCTGTTTTTTTCTTTTAATTTTAAGTCGAACTTATGCCAATCAAAGAATATCCAGGTACGTAAATAAATTGAATTGATTTCAAAATAATTCAATTTGTCGTTTTCTAGGAAATCATTCTTGGTAAGAATAAACTGAATCGATGATTTAAAAAACTGAAATTTTATTCTATTTTTTCTTCAAATTAATTTCGAATTTTCCAGGGGGTATGTCGAATATTCGAATTTTTATATTTCTGTATTCATTGAAATCATATTTTAGGTATAATCCACGTTATTACTTCGCTATTGAAACAAGTTACGGCACAACAGCTGATTTGAAACAAATGATCGATGAATTACATAAAAATGGCATTCGAGTCATTTTAGATGGTGTAAGCAACGAAAGAAAACAAAAGATTCACGAGAAAATCCGTGTTGTTTAGGTATATAATCATTCGGATTCATCGTCGCCTTTAACACAGATCGATCATGACTACTGGTATCATCATCATCCAAAAGATGTGACAAGTAAAACGAATGAAAAAAGTTCTTGAAAAAGTCAATATTTTTCTGTTTGTTTAGTGTCATGGGGACCTGAATGGAATTACAGTAAATTGAATAAAAGAATTTTTTGTATTGACATTTGATTTCTATAGCTTTCTATGATCCAAAATATAATATTTGGCCTGCACGAAAATTCGTCGGAGATTCAATTCGTTATATGGTCGAAGAATTTCACATTGACGGCATTCGTTTTGATGCAGCACGTCAAATTCAGAACTTTGATTTCCTTCATTGGATTGTTAAAGAAGCGAAAAAAGCTGCCGGACCAAAACCATTCTATTGTGTCGCAGAATTTCTACCTGATGAACCCTGTATCACCAATATCGATGGTCCCATGGACGGATGTAGGACAAATTCGGTTCCATTGAACAACAAACTATCCTAGTTTTTCGTTTAGGTTGGCATGATAGTTTCTATTGGTCGTTGAGAGAATTAATACTCTACGATAATGCCGATATTGGCCGTTTGAAAGCCGGTATCGATTGTCGACAACAAGGCTTTCTCGGTGTGACAAATGTTGTTAATTATATTGGTAATCATGATCATGATCGAATGCTTGTGGAATTGGGCAAAGAACGATCGATATTTGGTGAAGAAGCTTTTAAACGTATTCGACTTGGTGTTGTTCTACAGATGACAAGTATTGGCATACCAATGATTTGGATGGGAGAAGAAATTGGTGAATATAAAGAGAAAACTATTGGCATCGCCAAAGTCGATTGGTCGTTGATTTCTGATCGAGAAGATAATTCAAATCAAATTAATAAGAATTTACTCGGATTCTATCAAGGTCTCGTTCGTTTACGTAAAGGAAATCGAGCGTTTTTCAGCACAAATCTCGACTTTTTTCATGAGGATCATGATGCTAAAGTGTTAGCTTATCAACGATGGTAAATTCCGTTTGTTTGCATGTTTTCCTTTTATCAAATGAATCATTATTGAATTCTAGGTCTGATTCAGGCGAACGAGTTGTTATTGTCGTTAATTTTTCGGGCACTTTTCTTGGTAAAACGAAATTTTCAAATTAGGAAAACAAAAATTGTACAACGAATTCTCTTTTAGCTAACTATACCATTCCACATCTGCCAGCAAACGGCTGGTGGCATGAATGGACATTTGATTACGATGTTGAAGTTCATAATAATGAAGTACATCTTGATATTGCTGAACGTGAAGCTAAAATACTTGTGTATCGTGGTGAAGATTGGCAGCCAGCTCCACCACCGCCAGCTGAATCTCAGCCAGAATCCAATAATGAACAAGCAAATCCTCCTGTAGAATCAACTCCCTCACAAGAACAAAACGCTGAACCGACCCAGTCAGAAACGCCTACGCAATAAGTAGGTTCGATAGCCATTGAATGACTTAAATTCTTTTCTTTTTTGATTGTTCATTTGTCTTGGTCATCAATGATCTATTTTTACTCAAAATTGCGCGTGTGTGTGTGTGTGTGTGTGTAAAATCAACCTTTAGAGAAATGATAAAAATCTCTTTTTTCTTCATTCTCTTGTTCTTTTCCATGTTTTTTTCACTGACTTCTTTCTTATACAATTCTAATCGAGCAAATTTCTTAGACAAAAAAATCATTTCTCTTTCTTCTGTGTTTGTCTTTGACAGTCAATTATTATTGTTGTTTTTTTTATATCGTACCGAACGAATCGACGAGATACAAAATATGACGACTATTTAATAGAATTGTTAAATTTAAACTTATACTTTTCTAATCACAAATGCATGTATTCGAATTGATCATTTTCGTTTGTTTGTTTTTCTTTTCTCTGTTCTTTTTGTTGGAATAGTTTGTTTTTCTTATCGTTTGTGATGATAATAATGAGAAGACAAAAGAAAGGAAAAAAATACAACGAATGAACAGATTTGAAAGATGAAAACAAATGTTCTTGTTCTATTTTTATCGCAGATCAAACAATCGAATGATTACAAATGGTTTTATCATCAGAAGAAAGACAACACTAATAATAATAATAATAATACTAATCGTTTTTTAAAAAACGAACTAGAAAAACAAATAGATAAGACCCTAGAAAATCTAATGTGAATAATATAAAATGCAATCAAAATGAATTTATGTCGTTGTCGATGAGTTTATATCACCATTTATCTGACTTGAATCACTCGGCTCAGTTATAGGATCATCTGTTGGACATGTAAATTCGAATTGTGCTGTCGGATCGACCATAGCAAATTGATATGATTGAATAGTTGACATGTATGGCGTTCGAAATGGAATTTCTTTCTGAAAAAAGAAAAAGCAAAATTATTTGATTTATTTTTGAGTTTACTGTTGGAGGTAGTGGTTGTTTAAGATTTAAACCAGTTGTTTTTAATATTTCTTGAGGATCAGGAAAATCATCATCGTCTGATATTTGATATTCATCATGTTGAGAAATCTTCTTTTTATCTGATTTCTTTTTCTTTTCTAATTAAATACAAACGAAATAATTAGAATTTTAAATAGTTTCTTAACAATTTTCGAAAGCTTTGATTATTTCATCACCATTTTCAGTTTTTTCTCCATCGTTTTCCTCATCTTCCTCCTCTTCCTCGTCCTCGTCCTCATCATCGTCATCATCTTGTCCAAGTAATTTTTTAATATGTCCTGTTATACTCGTTCGTGTCGTATTTTTGCCTTGCGTGAATAATTTTTGTTTATTCACAGCTAATTCATAATCATCATCGTCATTATTCGGCGATGAGTCATTGCTACCAAGACGTTTTCGTCGTTGGGCACGTTTCTTCGGCGTTTTCTCATTGTCATTGGGTTCTTGTTGTGATTGTTCATCGGCAATCGTCGGTTTTTTCTTCTTCTTTGCCGGTGTCTTTCGTTGAACAGTCGAACGACGAGGTTTATTAATAATACTCGCCGCTTCACTTGTATAAACAACATTTTCGATGATACGATTTTTATCATAGATATTTTTGACGATTTCAGTTCGACCGAATATATTACCCGGATATTCACTCGCCGGTTCGGATTTAACTTTAACAGGATTTGAAAGATTTTCTGCTGACGTTAGATTACTATCATCTGGATCGTAGGCTAAAGAAAACAAAATCGGTCAAGGAGATTTCCTATTGAATTTGTATACAAATCGTATCGTCGTCGGATGGAATGATGAATTTTTTGTGATTAATCGTCGATCTATTGAAAAGGAAAGAAATGTTTGAATACGATTGAAATCAGTATTTACTTGGTTTTCGATTTATTTTTCGAAGTCGATGAACCGGATGATGGTCGTCGATTCCTCCACGCTGTATCATCATCACTCATGCCATAGTCATCGAAATCATCGAAATCTCGTCCATCACTTCGACTATCTTCGATCATTGGTCGACTATCGTCATTACCATTTCGTGTATCACTATTCACAGTTCTAAATGAAGTTTTGTTCGACGAGAAAGTTCAAATATTTGACAACGATTCTTACCGACGTCGACGAGAAGTTAGTGAATCAGTTTTTTGTTTGCTTTTCACGCCTTCGAAATCTTCGTCTTCTTCATAACGTGAACGTTTTTTCGATGATAATACTTCATCAGAATTATCTACGTATAGGAAATAAATCAATAGTAGAAAAAAAACAACATGTTTTCCATTTACTAGAATCGCTGTCAGTTAAATCTTTATGAACACCTGCATCTACAATAGCTTTCTTAATTTTCTTATCATAATCATCCAAACTATAGTTCGTTTGTTTTTTTCGACACGATCGAACTCGACGTTTGCCATCGGTTTCAATTTGGTTTTCTTCATCGGATGGTTTACGATTTTCATCATTTTTCTTTCCATAAACACTGTCCTCATCATCATCATCATCATCATTGTCGTCTTCAATGATTCGATTGGATCTCTTCTTAACTACAACTGGCTCTTCGTCACTCGAGATAAATCGTTTCGTTTTCATCGGTCGAATGATTTGCTCGATCTCGTCCGAACGTTCGAGATTAACCGTTACACTTGTCAAACGTTTTCGTCGTTTTGCAATCGATATACGACGTTTGACTTCGAATTGTTTCTCTTCTTGAACAAGTTCCTTGTATTTTTCAATTAAAGATTCGCATAACTTCTTGTGTTCACACAACGGACAATCCCATGGTTCATCAGGCAAAGAAATGAGTTCCGGTTGAAGACATTCGAGATGATATGCATCATTACAGCTGTCACATAGAACTAAACTCTCGAGTCGATTCGTTTGTAAACAACGAAAACAAGGTTTCGATTCAGTTGGACATTGTGCAACTGTTCGAGCTGAACGTGGAGGAACGTAGTTTGGATCGTGTTCTTCGACTAGATCGCCGTCGAGAAGACTATCGAGAGCGGTATTTTTCTGTAAAGTATATTCGTCGAATAGATCGTCGTCGGATTGTTGATGTTCATCGGATGTTGTCGTTGAAGAATATTTTTGTTTTCGATTTCGACGACGACAACGACGTGTTTGATTTGCAGTCTTCGATCGACGATAATTATCTCGAGTTTGTCGTGTCGAAACCTAAATCAATGAAAATGAATTTTTGATTTATTCAAGTAGAAAAAGTTTGGTTACATCAGATAAAGATCGACTGATTGCACTTGATGAATCTTGAGAATTCGATACGAATAGTGATCGACAAGAACGTCTCGATCGACGTAATGCAATAGGCTGTTCCGTAGTTTTCATTTTCGATCGTTTATCCGCTTTGGATTTCGGAGTTTGTTGTTCGATTTTGCTTTCACTTTCGCTATCACTTTCACTATCATCATAATCGACTAATTTTCGTTTGATACCTTGTATCAACGAAATAACTTGCATAGGTTCAACGATCTGTTCTGTTGTATTCGAAGGTAGATCATATGCAAAAACTTCATCACTAACATCTGACGATGACGAGGAAGAAGTAACCGCAGATTTACCAGTGATAATTTGCGAGCCGATCGATTCATGATCGGATGATGATTCTAAAACATAGTGTGCTAATTCAGAAGATTAGAGAATTAATCGAGTCAACCTCGTGGTCTACTAGATGTAAGTATAGGTGCTTGATCTAGAAGAAGTTCAGATGAAATCAAAGAGCGAAGAAAATCTTTCGAAATCAACCTGAAGAATGTCTCGTTGGTGGAGATGTTAGAGCTGAAGGTGATGATGGAATACGTAAGCGTTGATGAACAACTGTTTGTATAGTAGACACTCTTTGATTAGCTATGACGTCTAGAAAGTCATGTGATAAAACAAATCAAACGTCAAACGATTATTTTTGTGAAATTCACCTGAAGATTCTGACGACGATGATGGTGATGACGATGAAAGAGCTTGTTGTTTTCCAGTAATAATATCTGAATTAATCGATTCATTATCAGATGATGATTCTAGAAATTATCTCCATTGAAAAACGGCCTTCATTAGAAAAATCTCTTTAAATCAACCTATGATTTTTTTCGCCACCGGTCGTGATTTTAATGACGACGATGACGAAGAGGAGGTGGTGGGTGGTACAGCTCGATCAAGATTAACAATTGGATCTAGATTAATATTTTCCGCTTTGATCGACGCTGAAATAGAGATGATTCAATAATCTTTCTTGTTTTTTTTTCTCAATAAGAAATTACTTGAACCCAATACAATCGACATTGGACTATCGCTTCCTTTGACTTGAATTGGATTCGAATGGAGGAAATAATTTGAACTATATTCTTCTTCGAATTTATTCGAACTCGTTAAGTTATTAAAACATTCATATTTCAATTTCCAATCTAAATTAACACTCGATTATGTTTTCAACCAAATTCATTTCATAAAAATCAAATATTTACTCGGAAATTTCTTTTGAATAACCGAATCTGATATCAACATTTCAATCATACTTTGTAATTCATCGGCATTTCTAAATTTAAATCCAAAAATTATTCATCTCGAAACTTCTTCCGTGAGTTTTCTCTCTCTCTCACTTAGCGACATTAGTCCATGCGCGTTTTTCATCAATATATTCCCGAAATAACCGCATAAAACAATCTCTATCCTTGAAAACAACGTTTTCTTTGTGTTTTATCTTTAGGATTCAAAACAAAAACGTTTACTGAGAATATCCAATATGATGCACCGAGTCGATCGCGACCGATTGGTTTCGAATGTAAATCGATTTTCGATTGATCAGTAATTGCACGTTGCAAACTTTGATTTCGATCGAGTTGTTGTTCTAATAAATTCTATGAAAATAAAAAAGAAGAAGTTCTAATTTCCGTCTTCAAAGAAAATGATCAATTACTTTTAAAATTCGAACTTTTGTATCGACATTTATTTTTGCATAGCCATGTTCTTCTAATTGTGCGCCATCGTAACGATTAAAACGATAGGCAAACTAAAAAGACAAAGGTACGTTGATATGATTTCATCGATCATCAAATACTTTAATCATATTTGGAATAAATTGAGTCCGTGCAGTTATTCTACCACCTGTTGCTTTTTTTAATAAATGTATATGAAAATCAATAAAACGTGCGCTAACTATATGAAGACAAAAATCATATGTAATTCGAAAATCTTGGATTTTCGTTTGGTTAGCATACTTTTTTCCTGTTCACTAAGTAGATTATCTTCGAAAATTCGTAATGGATACTTTTTGAAATTAATATGCGAACGAAATTTATCGATGAATGATAGTACAATTCCATAGTCGGGATTATTTAATAAACTAATTCGTTGTTGATCACGTTTGAGACATGGTTTATGTTTTTCTTCGTCATCATCATCATCATCGTTTTCATCATTTGATGATGAAACATACGATTGAGATGAATCGCCGGCACCATGGATCATCATTTCAATATCTGATTCACTTAACATCGGCAAACATATAACTAAGTCTTTCGTAACAATTTCCTGATCGATCGACATTGAATCTTCATCTTCGCGATCCATGATCTCACCTTTCGTGTGTCTTATTTTTTTCTTCTTCTCTCGCGTAGAGTATATATACTCTCACCGGCTAATTTCTCAAGCGATAGGTCGATCGGTCAGTATGTACAACAATTATTCACTGGACCATTAGGCCAATGTCCCATTAATGGGACATTATGTGGCACCATCTAGATCTTCAACTTGTTTTAATCGAAATTAAATTCGAGGTTTTGTTTCTGATATTAGATGATCTAAACAGTAAATATCAAAATACTTCTATTAAAACAAATTTCTATGACATTTTTCGATAAAATCTCAATAAATCGTTTGACATGTACCGATCGATCTATTCGGACATCTTTCTAGTGATTTGAAATTTGAAATACGAATTTTAATATAGATGTCCGTAGCGAGAAAAATGAAGTTTTTTTCTATTCGGGCATAGGATAGGAAGAAACAGAACGAAGAAATACTTTTTATACTGCTCGAGCGCGCACGCACAGTAAATACGAGTTGTTTTTTCCAACATATTTATTTTTACATATTTTGCGTTAGAATTTATTGTCAATTAATAAAAATGAAGCTCTTAGTTAAGAACTTACATAATGAAGAATTTAGAGTCGATTGTGACGGTGGTGATTCGGTATGTTGAATATTATTATTGTTTATTGAATGATAGTTTGTATTTTTGAATATTTATTTCAAAAAAAGATCAAAGAATTGAAAGAGATAATAGCCAAACAAACTACAATCAAAGAAAAATATGATCCTGAATTAATAAAATTACTACACAAAGGAAAAGTTATGGATGATGAAGATGCAGTTGACAAGTATTCGATCGATGCTGAAGGTTATGTTGTACTTGTTAAACAATTGCCTGGCAAACCTAAACCACCTGTTTGTAGAATCTAGTTTGATTTCATTCGATAATGTTTCTGTTTGATTTCTAGCCAAAAAAGAAACCACAATATCCAAACTTTAATAATCCTATGGGGTTAGTATTGAATCTTTGTTTTTCTTTCTCGAAACAAATAGATTCAATTTGTTTGTTTTGAATAGAATGGGTGCATTTGGTTCGAATGGATTTGGCGGCTTCGGCGGCTTCGGTGGATTAGGTCCAGGTGGTATGATGCAAAATCCATTTCAACACACTCCATTCGGCGGTGCATCGTCGTATCCACAACCAACCTATAATCCATCTGCCGCTGCTGCATCAGCAACAACGACGACAAATCAATCAGCATACGTTCCATCTGGAGGTTCAGGTGGATTTGAGGATGTTCATCCAGAAGCTTTTTCAACAGAAGAAGATCGTGAAGGTGCATTAAGAACGCTTACTGGCATGGGCTTCGAAGAAAATATAGCTGAAAAGGCTCTACGTGCTACTTTTTATAATGTCGAAGCAGCCGTTGACTATATAACTTCAGTATGCAATCGAAAACGAAAATTTCATTCGATTTTTCTTGTTTTTACCTATAGGGTAAAGTTTACCAATCAAGCACACCTTCTACTCCAAAATCAACAGCATCGAATCAACCAACTTCAATTCCAACAGCGAAACCAAAACCAACTAGTTCAGCAAGTAGCGGTGACGGAGGTTCGTGATATTTCTCGATAATAAAAACAAACAAATTGACTCATATCGTCTTCTTTTCTAGGTATGACTGCGCAATTACAACAAATAAGTCAAATGCTTAGAGATAATCCTGAACAACTTCAAATGATCAAACAAACCTTAGCAGCTGAACATCCTGAAGTTGCTCAAGTAAAGCAAAACAAAATGTTTTTTTCTCATTTATCTTCTCCTTGTTCTCTTTAGATGATAGACGATAATCCACAGGCTTTTCTCAGTATTCTTCAACAAGTCACCGATGGAACAAATTCTAATGCGCAACCAAATTCACCTACGAATAATCCTGCTCCTGCTGCTTCTCCAAGTTCTTCAACTCAACCAACGATTACGCTTTCAAACCATGATCAACAAATCATCGAACAAGTTCGTATTTATTTTACTTGAATCGTAGAGAACGAATTTAGACAAGGATCGAATCTAGATAAAAGCGGCCGATGATGATGAATCGTTCACCTAAAACCGAAACTTCTTTGACGATTTGAACTAACATGCACTACCATCTGAGGCCATTTTTTCAAATCTCACATTCGCAATGATTTTTTTTTTGATTCGACAAAAATTTTCTATTTCGTTTTAGTTACAAGCAATGGGCTTTGATCGTGAACGTGCCGTGGAAGCGTATTTATTAGCCGATCGTAATCAAGAAATGGCTATCAATATTCTTCTTGGTTAATCGATTCAACGAGAAAAACAAAAAGATCAAACTTACATTTTTCTTTCATTCGAAATAGTTTCGTGAAATGTATATTAAAGAGTATTTTTTTTTAATTATGAAAAAAAAACTAAAATCATTCGGTGATATTCGAGGATCTTCTGTTTTACAAATTACTATGTTTGTTCTTTGCTTTTCAATATATTTTAAACATGAAATAAAGTTTGATCTTTAATCTATTAAAATTTCACAGATTGATATGACATATTTCGCGCCAAAATCCGAAGAAGAATATAAAGAATATTTGGATAATCTACTCGTCGAATATCAATTTGCTTGTTTTAGTGAAAAACTCGGTGATGGTATGTTGAAACTTGTTTCTCGAATTTAAATTAAATCGAAATAATTTCGACGAAAACAAAAACTAAATATTCGATCATGTTCAGGTTGTTATCGATTAGCTAATTATCATGAAGTTATCAAAAGTGACCATGTAACTGCAGGCAAAATCTATAAAATGTCATGCGATGAAATGAACTACGGACATGGATGTTATCGTTACGGAACGTTTGCATTTCTTGGACGAGGTAAAAAAAAAACAAAAGATTAAACATAACATTTTTTTGTTCTGGTTTTTCTATCAGGAATGGAGAAAGATATTCCGGTCTCGACGAAGTATTTCGATCGAGCATGTCAATTGAATTTTGCCAAAGGCTGTCATAATGCTGCTATTGCTTATATGCAAGGTGACGGCTGCGAGAAAGATGTCAAACGAGGTTTAGATTATTATAAAAAAGCTTGTTCAGGATCAATTGCTGAATCATGTTTGAATCTTTGGTCGGCTTATTTCAAAGGACAAAATGGCGATGTCGTTAAAGACGGACCAGCAGCACTTGAATACGCGTCAAAAGCGTGTGATTTAGATTTATTTCAAGGTTGTGTCAATGCAGCGATTATGTGTCGACGTGGCGATGGCGTACCGAAAGATGCTGAACGTGAAAAAGAATTCTTAGAAAAGGCGAATAATTTGAAAAAGAGGATCAACGAACCGGGCGTTCAGTTCGGTGAAACACATAAGAATTTAGATTAAGAGAATTGTTTGTTTGTTACTGAATAAAACTATTTTCGAAAGAAATCGGATAATGTTTTAGATTTTTCTTTGTCATTTATTTGTATGATTTTAAATAATAGAATTCAGAAAGAACAAACTAGTTATAGAGACATAAAATGATAAATTTAAAGAAAAGAAGAAGAAGAAGAGTGTGAGTTGTGCATGCTCTAATAGAAAGAAAATTTTTAAGAAAAAAAACCAATTTGTGTTTTTTTTGTTTTGTTTCAGTGGTTAAAAGACGAAGAATTAAAAGCAAATTTTGTTCTGTTGCCACTGCTGCGCACATACAAATTCACACGAAGGAGATATGGGTTTAATAGACAAAAAGAAAAGAAGAACATATTAAAAAAAGAAAGAAAGAAGAAAAAAAAGAAGAAGAAGAAGACTCATGATGTTGCCACCAATGAGAAAATTTGATTGAATTTTGTTGTTTTAATAGCCCGATAATTCGTTCAATGTCATATCGAGTTCTTCGCTTACGCCCTTGTATTTCTCCTTTTCGGCGAGTAATTCGTCTGAAAAATAATATAGTTCGAAAAAGGAAAAGACAACGATTTGCTTACCTTCGAGACGGTC
>ERZ781398.1625-NODE-1625-length-20756-cov-4.846433_pt1 | contig 20756 bp, 20 predicted proteins | sample MGYA00433077_ERZ781398 | MGnify/ENA primary metagenome ERZ781398 (study PRJEB29847, sample SAMN06458254) | wastewater metagenome | isolation source: Wastewater bioreactor | place: South Africa: Cape Town | study: EMG produced TPA metagenomics assembly of the... | reverse complement strand
GTCATTTGACTTTACAGCAGAATTAAATAATGCTGGTCTATTTCTATTTAATGAAACAGCAACTGAATTTTCCATAACAGCATCACATCCAACATCTCTCAATCAAAGTCTTACAGTTACAGTTAATCGATTAGGATCTGGAGCAGGATGTCAAATACAATCGAATTCAAATCCAACAACAACTAAAGTCACTTTACCTTTGCCAACTTTACCGGAACTTTTAGGACAATCAGTTACTGTTACATGTAAAAAGACAACAATGAACTTTTATTGAAGATTTATTAAACTAAAAATCTAATTTGATGAATTCAATGTGTGATAAATGTTTGCCTCAAAATAAGAATAAACATATTTTTAGTGAAATCATCATCGACATCGTGTGATTGATTCTTTGAATGTTTTTCTGTAGAGTTCTGAAGGTAGAACATAAACTATAAAGATAAGCATTGGTGGTGTAGATGAAATGAAATAAGCAAGCAACGAGATCATTCATTTTTTTTTGTTGTATTTCTAGTCAAACAGTCAACAATTCAATATCAAAATTGGTTTGAAAGAGAAACCTTCTCTTGTCAATATCAATAGTAATTTTATCGATATTCAATGAAAATGATTCTTTTCAAATAAAAAATCGTTCTTTTTTTTTATTGAAAAGGAAAAAAAAACAAAATCTGACAAAATGCCTTATAAATTCCGGTGAAAACGAAAATTCAACAAGTTGAATATTTGAATTGATCATAATCATCTCGATTGTGAATTTGTTTGATTCCATTGCAATAGAGATACAATTCTTCATAAGGATCAATTCTTCTTAGAATAGCTAAATGACCAAATGAACTTTTTGAAATAACAGCCAAATGACATTGACTCAACGCATGAAAATCTAAAATTGTTTTTTCTAAACTTTGACAAGCTAAATTGTGTAAATCTCGATCAATATGCGCAATTGTTCCATCGATTTCAATTAAACGAGTTGATGAAATCAATTTTCTTGCCAATTGTAGAACATCATTCGAATCTGTTGTGATGAAAATTCGACCAGGACGAGACTCGAGAAATTTCAAAATTGTAATATTCATTTTCTCACGATGAGGAAATATCATATCTTTTGGATTCGAAGGATTTCGACCAATACGAATATGACCACATAACAACGGACTTGAATCTTCTTTTTTCAAAAACAAACAATTCGTTTTTCAATTGAAAAATGAAATTGTGTTACCTGTTGATTGACTATTTAGATTGAGTCTATCGAATTTCTGTTGTAAATGTGGTTTTAGTTGAATTAATAATTCGAAAAATAGAGGATAAAGTGTCACAATATGAATATGTTCTTGTTTGATTTGAAAACGATCCAATAAAGATTTATTCAAATCAATATAACGAGTTATCAAGTCGAAATAAGCGATGTTAGTTGTTTGAACATTAATAATTGAATATTTTTCATGATAAGATTGTAAAAGAGAATAATCTTTAATTGACAATGAACTGATATTAACTATTGATGAATGATTTCGAATGTGAAGATGAGAAGAAATCGACCAAGAAATATAATTCGATGTTAAATGATTTTCAATCGAACAAGGCCATGTCATATCAATTAGAAATGTTCGATTTAATGCCAATGATAACAGAAATGATGCAACTATCTTACGAGTTCGATCACCCCAACCTAAACTTTATCTTAAATATATCAATCAACAAATAAAATATCGTACCTCCACACATAAATCGACAAGAATAAACAAGATACTTTGAATTTGAATGATTTTGTTCGTATTTAAGATTTGCCTGTTGAATAATATTCCAAACATTGATATTAAATGGAGGTTGAATAAATTTATTTAAAATTGGATTTAATTTAGCAAGTTGAACATTTTCTGATTGAATTTGATTTTGATTTTTAAATAGATCTTCTTCGTTTTTAGAAAAATGCATTTCGATTGACCAATAACAAATAAATATCGATGAAATTAAAATGAAAAATATCAATATAAAAAAATTCTGTTTCCTTCGACGTCGATAACAATAAATTAAACGAGAAACATTCATTTTTTTTTTGAAATAAATAAATAGCTGTACAGTTATTAACACATACGAATAACACGATAAAAATGCATCAATTTCTTCAATCGTCGAATAGGAAAAAGAACATAAGACTATTTATGGAAGATTACTATATGTACGACAGAACAGAAAGAAGAAAAAAGAAAGAAAAGAATAGAACAGCAAGCCTTCAGATTTCTCGAATTTCTTTTTCTTATTCGACGTAATTATACGTACATATTCTTACAGCTGTTCACAACCAACCATTGACAACGATCACTAATACGTCAATTTTGTTGTTTTAGCAAACTATTGTTTATTTTTTAGTAAATTCGAAAAAGACACAAAAGAACTGTTTTTTTTTCTCTGTAAAATTGCATTCAAATCTAAACGATAAAAAGAAAGCGTTGAATGATTGATTGAATTGTATAGAAGAAAAAAAAGGCAATACTAGATGTTCAATGATGACATGAACTTCTCCATGAGAACCTAAACCTAAATGAGCAGGTAGTCGAATCCATTGTTCATACCGAGATTTCTTTCCGAAGACATGTTTTTTTAAATTAATTTTCGCAGAACCAATTGAATCTCTTCCAATAACATCATCATCATACACATGTAAATGTAATTCATCTTGATGTTTATGTAAATTACTAAGCAAAATTCTTAAATAAAGAACAAAAAAACAAAGATAAATGTATTGAAAAAAACATACAAAATAAATGATTCATTCCAAATGGGATAATTCGAATCTTTAATCGTTGTTGTTCGTTGTTTGTAATCTTTGTCGAGATAAAGTTCAACATACGCATCGTCTTTTGTAGTTGTATCTTTGTATTTGTCTTTTAATTTACGAGCTTCGACTATCGTCACTTTTAAAATTCCGTTTGACTGATTCATCTCGATGTCGAAATGCAACCGTTGAGTGACAATAACGAGAGAAACAAAATCTTCTCTTCGCTTTTATTTGTCTCTTCCTCGTTCTAAGAAAAAGAGAAATGTTCTCGTCAAAAGAATAATTAATCTATCTCTACTATTTTAACAACAAACGAATCGAGATGTTTGTTTGACTTGGACAATGCTTGAATACACAACAAAAATACTAATCAATTTCACAGAAAAACAGAAACAAATTCTTTTTTTCGAAAATGATTTGGCTAGACGACAAACTGCGATAATGATGATGATTGGAGAGAATGATTTGTATTTATTAAGCAAATCATTTCTGAGATGAGATCGAAAGACAATTGAAAACAAATATTTTATTATCAATTTCATTTTTGATTTGTTCAAATGTTGATTTTCTTTGTTTTCCAGTTAATCTCGTTCGAGAAGTCAATTAATAATATAGACCTATTTACGTCAGAAAAAGGAAATCATATTATCGATTAATAATCAATTTGAATGCATTTAAAAGACATGAATACTAAAAATAATTTGCGAAGAAAATGTACAAGCCCGGCTAGCTCAGTCGGTAGAGCGTGAGACTCTTAATCTCAATGTCGTGGGTTCGAGCCCCACGTTGGGCGGAATTTTTTTTCCTGTTCTCTCTCTCTGCACTTTTTCAAGAAGAAGATAGTTTTGCATCGATTATTTTATTTGTTGTTGTTGTTATTGTTGTTGAAATAAACAAAAAAAGAACAAATATCATGGCGATGAAAAAGTCATCATTGATTCATCATCGAAATCATGTTCTCGATCGATTAAAATTCTCGATGTCGAACTCTCAGTTAGTCCATTTAACCATCCGCTATGAACTGATTTTGGTAAGACTTCATCGGCAAAAAATTGAGCCATATAAATCCGCATCGGATCAATTCCGAGAAGACTAACAAATAAACTAATGATTTTATCATGAACTTGCGAGTTTATTCCATGACAAAACATTTTCGATGCAGCCAAAATCGTTGACGAAGCAACAAGCAACGGGTCACGTAATCGTTGAATAACATTTTCCATTTGAATTTGATTGATTGTTGTCGAGCCACTTTCTTTCTTTGCTAACAGTTCAATCAGTGAATTCCATTGTAAATAAATATGAACAAGTAATAACATCGACGAATTATGTAAACGATCACTACTCAATTTCATTTCATCATCTTCAAATTCAATATTTTCACTTTTCATTGCAAAAAAACAAACAAACAAACAAACTTAAATATCGAAGAAAATAAGAAATAAACAAATGTGGAGAGTATTGAGGAAATCGATAGTCGATTGTTGTTAAAATTTCAATTTGAATTTGATTTAATTGATCACGAGTTAATTTCGTTATTGGAAATAAATTTCGATCGATTCGAGCTAATTCATGAAAATGTTCGATTAAACGAGAACTATCAATCGATCTTCCTTCACAAATCTGTGCAGCTAATTGAAAACAAGCAATGCCAATTAAATATTTCTCTTTGACGTATTTTTCTTTCGATGAATCGAATTGATTTGACTGATGAACTGTTTTTATCATTGAACAAATTAAATATCTTTTCACAAAACAACAAAAAAACTTTTCTTTTCTTGTCTCGAAAGGCAAAAAACGAACTTATTTAATAATTCGACAGAAGTGAAAAAAACATAATCATCAAGTTCAACTTGATATGTTAGCATATAAAAAAATGAACTCATCGTTTTATTACAAAACTAAAAGAAGCAAAGATTCGATTTGATTTGATTTCGAACAGATTTTTACCCAAAGAGAACGACGAGAATTGAGTTTATAATCATTTTTACAATTGGAAATCAATAATTTTAAATATTCACATTCAACCATTTCCAAATCGTTCTAACGAATCTATTAGATTCAAATAAATTCTCTCGCGTAGGCAATGGAAAATGAATTGATTGTAGCGACGGAAGTCGAGCTCGTCGAAACTCGAATTGTTCATTGGTCAATTGAATAGGACCAATTGAAGATTATTATGAGATCAATACAGTGTACATATAAATTTCAACCTCTTTATTTCATAGCTTCATTTCTAATTTTTCACCAGAGGAGAAGGGCGCATTTCGTTCGGCAACATGAGTGATAGTGAAGAAGTAAGTCAATTCAGTAGCCAAAACTATTGTTAACTTTGTCTGTGTTGTTAAGCTTGATGATCAACCAACAAAAGAGAAATTACAAAAACGTAAAAATGGAAATGACGATGATGAAGAAGACGACGACGACGACGAAGAAGATGAGGAGGAAGAAGAAGACGAAGAAGATGATGAAGATGACGAAGTAAAACAGTTCGAGAAAAAGAAAAACAAATCAAGTGATTTTGTAGGATGACGAAGAAAGTTCAAGTAAACGAAAGAAAGGAAATCATCAACAAAAACGAAAAAAACCGAAGATTTCCGGACGAAATTTCATTATTGATGAAGCTGATGTCGACGAAGAAGAAGAAGAGGAAGAAGAAGATGAGCCTGAAGAAGGTTTTGTTGAACATACGGACGTCGGCGATACATCAGCACACGATATGTACAGAACTTATCGACCCAAATTTGGAATGAATAAAGAGTTCGTCTTTTCTTTTCTATTGAAAACTTTTCGAATAAAATAAATTTGTAAAATCTAGTGAAATCGATGAAGATGCCATGGAGAAATATGTGAAAGAACGTTATGGTCCAAGAGATCGTTCTGGTTTCGAAGATGATGATTATGGTGATGAAATTCCCGATGAAATTGCACAACAAAGTCTTTTGCCCGATGTGAAATCGCCCAATCTTTGGCCAGTCAAATGTCGAATTGGCGAAGAGAAACAAACAGCTCTTTTACTCATGAGAAAATTCTTGGCTTTAGAAAACGATGACAAAGCTTTACAAATAAAATCTGTCATTGTTAAAGAAGGTGATCGTGGTTATATTTACATCGAAGCATTTAAATCGAATCATGTCAAAGCAGCCTGTGAAGATATTCGAGCTCTAAATGTTTCCAATTTACAAATGGTTCCAATCAAAGGCATGACGGATATTCTTCGTGTTGTCAAAACATCGTTTGCCATAAAGAAAGGCTCGTGGGTGAGAGTCAAACGTGGCATTTATCGAGATGATTTAGCTAAAGTTGAAGAATGTGATATGACACAAAATATGGTTACATTGAAATTAATTCCACGAATTGATTATTCGAAGAAACGTGGTTTTGCAGCACGTGGAACAGCCAATGAACAGAGTGACATCGTTCCCGAGCCTCATCAAGCGTTTAAAAAGAAAAATCGTTTTGCATTCAAACGACCACCAGCTAAATTATTCGACATAGCTGCAATTGAAGCTCTCGGTGGACAAATCAGATTAGATAGTGGATATCGAAGTTTCGAAGGAGGCAAATTCGATGACAAAGGTTTTCTCATTAAAAATTTCCCATTGAATGCCGTATCAGGCGATGGAATAACACCAACTATTAGTGAATTAGATAAATTCGAAGAAACTGTCGATGGACCTGAATTAGCTTTGAATAAAAATAAAACATCGAAAAACGATTTATCGTCATTTGCAGCTGGTGATCATGTTGAAGTTTGTGAAGGTGAATTAATTAATTTACAAGGTACAATTGTTGGTATCGACGGAGATTCGATTCGAATTCTACCGAAACATGAAGCTTTGAAAGACGAAATTCCATTTAAAGCTCATGAATTAAGAAAGTTTTTCTCGGTTGGAAATCATGTTAAAGTTTTAAATGGTCGATTCGAAGGCGAAACAGGTATGATCGTTGGCATCGATGGAAACAAAGCAATTGTTCTCAATGATGGAACACGAGACGAAATGGCAGTACGAACATCAGACTTACAAACGTGCAAAGAAACAGCAACAGGTGTGGATTCAACGGGACAATATCAATTGAAAGATCTCGTTAATTTAACAGCTGATAAAGTTGGAGTTGTTGTTCGAATTGAAAAAGAACGTTTACATGTTTTAAGTATGGATGGGAAAGTTCAAGTTGTGCAAATTCAATCGGTAACAAAGAGAAAAATCAATCGAAATGCAACAGCACTCGATTCACAGAATAATAATTTAAATGTTAATGATATGGTCAATGTCACCGATGGACCTATGAACAATCGACAAGGACAAATCAAACATATTTATCGACATTTTGTTTTTATTTTTTGTCGAACATTAAATGAAAATAGTGGAATGTTCGTAGCTAAAGCAAGAAATCTATTATTATCTGGTGGAATATCTAAAGTCTCATCGAATCCATCTCAACAATCATCATTTAATTCATTGAATGCTCCTTATATGTCGCCACGTGTGATGGCATCTCCATCACCACATCGAAATTCTTCAATGAATTCATCATCATCATCATCATCAGGTGGTGGTGGTTCATCGATTCATTCGAATAGTCCAGCATCAACCGGTGGTCGAACACCGAATTCATCGAATGGACCGGGAATGAAAACACCATTTTCATCAGTGAATAACATTCGTCGTGATACATCTTTAATTGGACAAACTGTACGAATTTCGCAAGGACCTTACAAAGGTTATGTTGGCATTGTTAAAGATGCAACTGAATCAACATGTAAAATTGAACTTCATTCAAAATGTCAAACGATTACTGTCGATCGAAATCGAGTTGCAACAACAACAAATGTTCCTCGAACATCGGGCGAAATGTCTCATTATTTTACAACACCACAGCATGTTTCTCAAACTCCATCCTACGGTGCATTCGGTTCTCGTACACCGATGGTTGGAAGTCAAACTCCAATGCACGATGGATCACGTACACCACATTATGGTAATATGACACCTCGTCATGATGGTTCAATGACTCCACATGCACATGGTGGAGCATCTGCTTGGGATCCAACTTATGCAACAACACCAAGAGTTGATTATGATGAGGAATTAAATCCAACAACACCATCATATCATCATTTAACAGAAACATTCGCCTCGTCATTAAATAATCCAACATCAACAAATTCTTCATCAGCATTATCATCGAATTCGAGTTCATTATTAAATTCGTCGAATGGTCCACCAAGTGTTTCATCAACTCATTCGACAAGTACCTATTCACCATATTCAAATCATCCAGCACCATCTCCATCAATGAACATCGATTATCAACGTAATTCCTTTCATTGCAAAGAAAAATTCTCATTGAAATTGTTTTTTTTTCTTCTTGTTGTTGAAAATTAGCGTATAGTTCTCATATTCCAACACCAGGCGGAATTGGAACAAGTTATTCATCGTCATCATCATCGAATGCGCATGGAATTGATCAATCACCAGCTGGTAATTACGCGTATTCTCCAGCGATGAATATGACACCAGTCACACCCAGTGCTCAATATGCGCCAATGTCAACATCACTTGGTTAGATTTGCTTTTGTCTTTTTTGTTTTGAAAAGGAACGAGATTTTGAATAGATTTCGATTCGATATCGAACAACGATTGGCAAACCGAAGGTTTATACGTTCGAATACGAATTCCCATCGATGATGAATCAATTCATGTTGGATCTGTTGGAATTATTCAAAGTTTATCAGTAAGATTCGTTTGATTTGAAAATAAGAAAATTGTTTTCCAATGAAATCGAATTTAGAATGGAGTTTGTACAGTTCATTTTCCTCAACAAGATCGTCGTGTTGTCGTTCAACTTGATCGAATGGAACCAGTGATTCCAAAACAAAACGATAAGGTTTCATTTTGCAATGAATATCGATTCAATCGAATCATTTATTCTTTCTTTTGTAGATTTACGTTATTGGAGGAGAAAATAAAGGTGCATCGGGCGATTTATTATCGGTTGATAATCAAGATGGCGTAGTTCAATTGCATGGAAATATTTCAGACGAGGACATATCATTGATTAATTTGAAATATTTATGTAAAACCACTTAAAAAAAAAGAACTTATCAAATGTTTGTTTGTGTCGTTTGTCTGTTCTCTCTCTCTCTCGTCGCTCTCTTTTTTTTGTTTCTTATAAATATTTGAAAACAAAGATTTGATTTAGATTTATGATTAACAAAAGTTCTACTCAACATTCATTCAACTAAACGAGAAAAAAACACTTTGTTTTAACTTGTAGAAAGGCAAATGACTTGTCCGATTGACAATGAGAACTTATTATCGATTTGTTCATTTAATATTCTTGCTCCATGTTATAAACGATTATCGAATGAATTCGATCGAGAAAGTTCTTATAAATCAATTTGGAAACAACGTCATTTATCGATCATTGAACTTTTCGAATCTCTTCGAATTGATTTCATTTGTTTACAAGAATTTTGGTTAGATAATAAAGCATTTGTGGATTTGTATCAATCGAAACTTTCATCGAAATATTTATTTTATTCAGTTCGAAGAACAAACAATCTTGACGATGGTTTAGCTATCTTCGTCAATCGAAATATGTTTAAAGTTAAAGATAAAGTTGATTTTCTCTTAAATGACATTGGAAATCGTGTTGGTCTTTTGCTTCATGTTGAAGATAATAATGGACAAAGTCTGTTAATATTAAATATTCATTTAACATTTCCACATAATACATTCGATCGTCGATTACGATTAACTCAAATGAAAGAATTTCTTCGTTTATTAAATGAATATCGAACGACAAAGAATCTTTTCGATCAATGTTCAATTATCATTTGTGGAGATTTTAATGATGCTTCACAAAATGATCCTGTTTATGAATTTCTGTTAGAAAATGAATATCAATCATCTTTTTCTGTTGTTCATAGTAAAGAACCTCAAGTAACTCATTTGACACATCGAAATGAACAATTAGGTGTTGATTTTATATTTTATCAATCGAAATGTCTTCGTCCTATTTCAAGTCAATTAATTCCTCATGGCTGTGATCTCTATCAATGGAATGATTCAACGAATTGGAATTTAAGCGATCATCGTGCTATTCTCACGACATTTAAATCAGTTGGATGATTTTTATCGAAAAACTGAAAATAAACGATTTGTAAATTCGTTGACAATTTGTTTATATTGATTAAAAAAGTGTCTGCATTGTAGAGAGCTTTTAATTCAAAACTTTCTATGTTTTTCTACTGATACATTCCGTCGAGAGTCAAGTGAATCGACTCTCGATGAACGTTATTTGTTAATAACGTAAAAACTTTTGTATTCGATGATTATTCGAGTCAGCTACATATAAATTAAGTTGACTATCAAGGCATACAGAAGAAGCGAAATAAAATGTAGTGGCATTGCTACCAATTACCCCTGTAATTCCAGCTATTGTTGAACCAACAGATTGTCCAATATAAAAAAATTGGACACGATTATTTCCTCTCTCAGCAACATACATATTCCCCATTGGATCAACGGTTACATCGATTGGATTATGAAAAGTTGTTGATGTATTACCAGGAGAACCACTGGTACTGCCTGCAAGAAGTGTCCAACTAGTTCCACCAAGTGGATATTTTACTACATTATGTGCCTCATAATTGACTATGATTAAACTATTAGAATATAAATCCAAATGCATTCCTTGAGGGTAGTTTAACTGTGTATTAGAAAATCCCAAACCTCCAAATAACTTGGTACCATTTGTAGCGCCGGGTGCATATGACATAAGTCGATTATTATAACAATCTGCTATATAAAGTAAACCTGATGTTGGATGAAGAGCAATACCAAACGGCGTATTTAATTGATTAGAAGCATTTCCAGGAGAACCTATGAAAAATATAAGATTTCCGATAAACATCTAATCTAATGAACTACATTTATGAATCTTTTTTTCACCTGTACCGGCAACAGTTGTTCCGAAAATAGCACCATTACGCCAATATTGAATTCGATGATTGCCTCTATCTGTTATATAGTAATCTCCATTTGTATCCACTATTACATGTGTTGGAAGGGATAGATGATATTGTGAAGAACTACTTGTTCCATTTCCAGCTATCGTCTGACCAAAAGAGCTGCCGAACAGATATTTCTGAACTCGATTATTAATGAAATCAGCAATATAAAGATTATTTGCATAGTCCATTGTCATATCATAAGGAAAATTTAGGGTGGTATTAGTCATACCGGAACTTCCTGTAATTCCTGCTACAGTTACACCTGTACGATTCCAACGAAGTACAGCTTTAGGACCTATCAAAAAATATAGAACAATTGAAAAGAGGCAGACAGCTGTACCTGATGTTGTTTTTTTGGGTTTAATCAACAGGGCAAGAAGAATAGCACCAACAATCATCATAACAAGTAGCATGGCAAATAAAGACACAATAAAATATCGATGTGAAAATCTATAATCAAAATTATAGAAGAAAAAAAAGCAATTCTGTTTGTTAATCGTTGACATGATATGAACTTATTTTTTTTGTTTTTCGGTTTTTGATGATATTCTATTGTCATATCTCTTTCATTTGATGATTCAATCTGAAATTTATTTAATATTTAACTTAATTAAAGCAGAAAGAATAGCGAATATTATACCTCTTTAAAATTCACTTTGGATGATTGTGATAAATGACTTATTTTATTGAGATCACTAATTGGCGACCAAGACTTTTTAAGTAAAATCGTATCGTTTATTTTCTTTTTTGTAGATAATGAAGAAATTGATTTTGGTGATCGAATATTGACATGAATAACAGTTTTTGATCGTTTCTTTTTAATTGATGGATATCTGTATTGTGTTAGATTCACTGATTGATTAATTGATTCATGTCGATGATGATGATGTAAAACTTTTGTAATATTTGATTTTCTTTGCCGTATCATTCTCTTACAATTTATGTTAAAGCAAACTTTCTTGTTTTTACTTTGAAATGAGATTATATTATATTCATCAGACTACCAAAGAAATTCATATGAATTCATTCATAGACTGTATTTTTAATGAGATGAAATTATTTTTTATTAGTAGATTGCATTGATTATTATAATTCATTCAGTGTCCTATATAAAATAATACCAAAATAAATTCTCAACACCCTCAATTTTCTAAAAATTGAACAAAGATTATACAGAAGTGGAAACTATAAATGTGGCGTCGACTTTAGAATAGAATTTGAATTCTTGTTATTTCAATCATATATTTTTGTTCGAAAAAAAAGAAAAGAATAAATCATCGAAATTTCAATTCAAATTGTTCGAATGATTTTGATCGAATTTCGAAGGGAGAGATAATAATTGAGCTGCTTTAAACATAAGTTGTTGATGCTGCATTTCGATTCGCATTCGATTATCACAAATTTTATCAAATAAAATCCTTTCGTCTTGATTCACTTCGAATTTTTCCATTGGAGAACTGTTCGATTGTTGTTTGTCTTGTTTGAAAGGAACTAAAGCCATTTCTTTGTGTTTCTGTTCAATTGGCTTCGTTTTTTGTACTTGTTCATCTGTCGAACGAATATTTTCTATTGAAACTAAAGATAAACCATTTCCAATTTCTTTCACAATTTGTTTATATCTATCATCTGCACACAAAGAAGAAAAAGAAGTCAATTCAATCATCAAATAATATTTACTCATTGAATAAATAAAAATATCTCTAGTATACCACCAAACTGGTGAATGTAAATTGAATAAACTAATGTTGGTAAACTATTGAAATCAATATAAATTTGAATGGGATCATCTGATTTTTTATTTGTATAATTTGCATGTCGTTTGCCAATTGTAATTGAACATTTGCTTGTTTCGATTTCATATCGATATAATAAACGATTTGCCAATGATGGATAGTGATGTGTTCGTTTCAGATGATTTTTAAACCATCGACGTAACAATCGACAGAAATCCATCTTAAAAATAAAAACTTGTGGCTTTTTTTTTGAAGCTCATTGAAAAAGAAAACAAACCACAATAAATGCTGATTTAGCTTCGTTAAATGATTGTTGTAAGAGATCGAGACCAGTTAAGATTTCGTATCGAACCAAAGGATGATTGATATTCAATGAGACAACAACATTTTCTTAAAATTACATTGATTCTATTATCATATTTCAACAAAAAGACAAACCCTGAATCGGCAATAGTGTTGTATAACGTTTAATAAATTTTAAATTGAAAATAAGAATCCATTGTTTAGCATTGGTAAGTGAAGGTATCAATGCTTGAAGTGCAGCACCACATGTTATTAATAAATGTCTACATTTACAATTTGTGATCTTTTTTTTGTTACTGAAGCAATGAAATTCTACCTTGAAAAGACATTCCTCGATTTGTCAGTTATCCCGAGCTGTTTTCTTTCAGATTCATCAGCAAAAACGATAACATCTTTTGGAATAATGAATTCATCTGGTTTAGGATGTTCTAATGAAGCGAGTCCTTGTTGATAATCTTGCTTTGATTGGTCATATTCGGAAGATTTTACTTGGAAATTTTTCGAAATAATCGATGGACAACGAAGAAAATCTGATAATTGAACCAGTTTTAACGGGGTTTCATTTTCGTCCATGTTGAGTATTGTTTTATTTTATGTTCAATTGATTTGAATATATCGAAAGAAACGAAAAGAAACCGGTCAATGAAATCAAAAAGAAAGTCATTCGTGCATGAAAACGATGATGTAATGGGAAATTGATCGAATATCATTGATATTTATCTTTGTTCATTTACGTTTTCACCTTTGATATAATTACAAAATAGATTTCAATTCATCTTTTTCTTTTGCGAAACAATCATCGCTGCATGTTTTCGTAAGATTTAAAGATCGATCGAAAACGTTTTGTTTACTTTAGAGAAAGAAGAAAAAAAAAATAATGTTGTATTCGATCAAAGAGAGCACTTTTAGGCATAAATATGACGTTAAAGAAAGAAATATAGAAGTTGTTTAGTTCCAAGGAATGGCACCAGGTGGAGGTTGAGGTACTGGTGCCCGCCACATTGGTCCCGGTGGTTGATAAGGAGGTACTGCAGGATAATAACCTGGTGGACCAGGTGGTAGAGGTGGTGGATAATAACCTGGAACAGCCATTGGCGGTGGTGGTGCTGTTGGACCATAAAATAATTGTGGTGGTAATTGTTGAGTATTTGGAGCAGGTGCAACTTGTGGTTTAGCTTTATTTGCAGTGACATAATAGATTATTAGATAAAGAATACAAAGAATAAAAGCCAAACTACCAACACCTAATTGAACGGTTTGACAAAGAAATTTGACATGACTTTCTTGATAAGATTGAAATGGACCCCAACTATTAAATACTGTAAAAAATGTTTGACGGAATGAATAACTAAATGTTGTATTTGATACTGAATTTTCAACACACGATGGTGTTAAAATACACATCGTTGGTCGAACTACAAATGTTGCGTCAAACGATATTAATGCAGCAGTTGCTATTAAACCAATTACTGATACGATTACTGCACGATAAGCAGACTTTGTACCTGGTGAACAACATCCTACAAAACAATAACAACAAAACATTTCATATTGAACAGCAAAAAGATTTGTTTTATACCAGATGAAAATACTAAAACACAATGAATGAGTATAATAATTCCACACCATGCACCGGCAAATACATTTGTAGTCCAAAAATTAGCTGCGACATTACCGAATTCAGTGAGTAAGAGAAGGATTACAACTAGTAATTCGATAATTCCCATAAATATAATAAAACATTTTGGCCAAAAATGAAGAAAAATTTTTTCATTTAGTTTTGCCATTGGTTGTGTTTTGATAAAAGATTTACAGACGAATGATGTAATGCAACAAAATCAATGTTTCGACGATTTTCTTTTCTCTTTTCAACAAAAATAAAATGGACAAATTTTAAAATTTTGTCGGCATTTTTAATATTTTCTCTTTTTCTCTCTCTTTCATTTTAAATGGAACTCTTTACTCTATATTAAAAAAATGAAGAGAAAAAAAAACGCTTTTTCTCAGTTGTTGACGCGAAAAATAAATTGACAAACTATGCATTTTAGTGCTTCATTTTTTTCTCTGACATAGTAAAAGTAAATGTACTTTTTTTTTCTTTTCCATTTACTTAATGAAAGTAATTTATTCTCTTCATCTGCTATGGTTACGTACATTATATTTTCAAAGAGAATTGACGTATTAAAACATTAACTATTGTTTTTATCTCGATGAATCATGAAAGTTCATAGAAATAATAAGATTTGATAGAGTATCATTCAGTGACCTTGTCTTCTCACACCTTCATCTCTGATATTCAAAGTTCAAGATTTTCGTTATCTTTGCATTGTCTTTTGTTGAATTACGTATATCTAAGGTGAATTGAAATAGTTGCGTTATCAAAATCGTTACAACTACTTTTAATGGAAAGTCAACAATTAATCGAAGAAATTTCGATAAAATTATCGGAAAATGTAATTGATATTGAATCGTTTAATAAGTGGAAAAAAGAAACATTTACGATGATAAATAAAATAGTTGAATTAAAGAAATGTTCGATATCATTTCATAGTAGTGAAACAAGTTCGTCTCTTGATCCAGCTGATTGGCCATTAGCTCGATGTACGGCACATGAAATGCTCGATTCATCATTGGATTTTCTCGAAGAGATTCGAACTCGTCCTGTATGGAATCCAATTCCAAATGAAATTCGTTCAATAATTGAAAACGAAACAATTCCTGAAGAAGGTCAAACATTATCAAATGTTTGTCGTGAAGTGTTAACTAATGTGATGCCGTATAATAAAGGAAATCCTCATCCACGTTATTGGGGTTGGGTATCTGGCGAAGGAACATTAGGTGGTGTTCTATCAGATATGATTTCGTCAACATTAAATATAAATACATGTTCAGGTACTCATTCGGGTTTATCAATTGAAAAAACTGTTATTAAATGGATGTGTCAATTATTTGGATTTCCTTCGACGACCAGTGGTGGTCTACTTACAAGTGGCACATCGATGGCAACAATAATCAGCATTGCAGCAGCTCGCCAACAGAAATTAAGTCATATTCGACAGAATGGACTTATAAATGGTCATCAATTAGTTGGCTATGCATCGATAGAAACACACGAATGCCTTGTTAAAGCTTTTGAATTATTAGGATTAGGTTCTCAATCGTTACGTTTAATTTCAGTTGATCAAAATTGTTCAATTGATATTCAATCATTAAAACAATCGATTCAAAACGATCGAAACAACGGATTGATTCCATTTTGTTTAGTTGGAAATGCAGGTAATTCAATTGATTTGAACTTCTTATTAATTGATGCAAATGATATCCGTATGTAGGCACAGTCAAAAGTGGTTCTTTCGATAATCTTGTTGAACTCTCTTCGATAGCTCATTCAGAACAGATGTGGTTTCATGTTGATGGAGCTTTTGGTAGTTTTATAAGACTTGATGATGAACGACGATCTCTCGTTTCGGGTATTGATCAAGCTGATTCACTTGTTTTTGATTTTCATAAATGGTTACATTGTCCTTTCGATGCTGGATGTGTTCTTGTTCGACAAATTTCAAATCTTCAATCAACTTTTTCAACAAATCATTCTTATTTAAAGAAATCAGAACACGATTGTTCGATAAATCCATGTTGGTATTTCGATTTAGGTCCTGAACTTTCTCGTTCATTTCGTGCACTTAAAGTTTGGTTTACAATAAAAGAACATGGAATTAAGAAATTAGGTCGAAAAATTAATGAAAATTGTCAACAAGCTCAATATTTAACTTCGTTATTAGACAAATCTGGACATTTCATTCGCATATTTCGTCCTGTTTTATTGAATATCGTTAATTTTCGATTTCAACCCGACGAATTCAATGAAACTGATTTCGAAAACGTGAATAAATTCAATGAAGAACTTCTTTTAGATATTCAATCAACTGGTTTTGCTCTTCCATCTTCAATTCTCATTGAAAATTATTTCTACATTCGAATAGCTATCGTTAGTCATCGAACTATTCAATCCGATTTAGATCAATTCGTCAACATTCTTTTGAACCTCTATGAAATCAAAATCAATTCGTTTCGAAATAATTTGCTGAATTAAATCTATTAGATAGAATCCTGTTTATATTTGATGAAAATCCAATAAAAATAGAATAGAAAATACGAGTTTAGTTAGCTTTAGTTAAAGCCATCAAGGAAAATCGAATATCACCACCGGCACTTTCAATTAATTTCAAAATGACATCTTTTGTACTCTGAAAAGAAGAAAACAAACAAATAATCGAATGAAATCCTTGTAAATTACTCGTAAGAGATCGAGTGTTTCTCCTTGTTGTTGTCCTTGAATTTGATGTTTGATTGGATGTGCATGTCGACCATCTAACTCATAAAGCTCATTATTAACATTAATAAAACAAACGAAATGCAAATTGACATGTTCATCTCGATCGATAACCTATTTCAATCGAAACAATTCAAAGAAATGAATTTGTAACAATGAAACTGACTCGAGATTCTCCTTGTTCAGCAATGGTATCATTCGCTGTTGCCATGTCCAACGCATGTTTCAAATGTTCAGCTCGTTGTTCGGGTGTCATTAGTTTTGTTATTTCGAGAAAACGTGCCAATGGTTTATGTTCTTAATAAACAAAGGCAAATCAATGACCGAGAGAAGAAGAGAAAAAAAAACAAGTTGAAATACGATCAAGTTCGAATTTTTCTAAATTATTCGCCACGGCATGAACAACAGCGATCGATCCACATGCATTTCCAACGAATTGTTTGAGAAAATAAATCGATTGCGAGTAATCAGGTGGTGAAATTGATGCGTCATCGAGTTCTTTTCGACGATTTTTTTCATGCTAAAAATTCGAACTTTTGTATTTCATCGATTTTCTTTGAAATGAAATCAAACGAACTTCCTCAGTTATTGGAAATAAGAGAAGAACAGCTGATACTGGTTGAGGAACAAACGCCAGAAGTTCTTCGTCAAATCCAATGATTTCAACGAATTCATAATCTTCATTTTTAACACCAAGATTTTTGAGATATTTATTTAAAACCTGAACAGAAAAAAAAACAGCGTAGAAGTATATCGAATTGACTTCGATGATTTACTTCGGGATTTCCTTCTAAAGGCATCCATCGTGGTTTTGGTTGATTTAATTCGCCAGCATTTGCTGCGGCAACACTCACTTCAGGAGCAGTCGTCATTTCGAGAGACAAGGTTTTCAAATAATGAAATGAATCAATAAATACCGATTCCTAACAAAATCTTTCAATTAAAATTCATGTTTTTTTATGACCATCAAATTATTTTATTATTTTTATGTTTCAAATTAAAAAAAAAATTTTCTTCGATATTCGAATAAAAACGAAAGATCAATTTAAATTCTCTCGAATAGATGTCACCGGATACTCTCGGTATTAGAAAACTGGTCATTTTTTAGATATATGTTATCATCTTATTATCAAAAATGCCTTGTAAAACACAAAGTACGATCAAACAAAGATATGATAACAAATGCTGGTGCAAGAATATAAAACGAGAGCAAAAAAACCAAATAGATTTCAAACGAAATAAAAAATGAAGATATATTTTGTTGGTTATTGTTTAACAATAATTAGTCTTTGGTCGATAGTCAATGGTCGATTATCATCACCATTCGATATTCGTCTTGACAATTACAAAATTGATACAACTCGTGATTTAGTTATCAACACACCACGACCGAAATTTTCTTGGAAAATTCCGTTTAGTGACGATGTTAATCAACGAAATGTTTATCAAACTTCGTATCAAATTCAATTGGAATCCATTGAATTGACAAAGAAAGATCAAGAACATAAATGGGATAGTGAAATAACGATATCATCTCAATCGATTCATGTTCCCTATGAAGGAAAATCAGATTTGTTTCCATCGAGATATTATCGATTTCGTATTCGAGTTTGGACAAGTGACGCAAATGAACCGAGTCAATGGACAGATTGGATTCAATTTCGAACAACAATCTTCAATTTACATGAATATTTAACATCCAATGCTGATCTTCTTTGGATTGGCTCCACTAAAATCAATATGAATGAATTAAGAAAAGAATTTACTGTTCCAAATACAAGTCCAATTAAATCAGCATTGGTTTATATTTGTGGTTTAGGTTATTATGAACTTTATGTCAATGGAAAGAATGTTGATCCAAGTAGAAAATTAGATCCCGGTTGGACAACCTATGAAAAACGTTCGTTACTTGTTTCATTTGATGTCACAGCAAATATTACAGCGGGTTCAAATGCTGTTGGTGTTAAATTGGGCAATGGTTGGTACAGTCATGAACAACATGGTGAAGCAGCTTATGGTCCACCTCGTCTTCTCTTCACTTTGACAATAACATTTGCCAGTGGCGATGAAATGCAAGTTCTCAGTGATCAAACGTGGACAGGTCGTGAAGGTTCAGTTAAACATGATAGTGTTTATAATGGAGAAATCTATGATAGTCGAGCTGATCGACCTGGTTGGAGTCAAGTTGGTTTCACTGATCCATTGTCAGCTTGGATTACACCAGAAATTTTACCGTCACCAGTGATTAATGCATCTGGAATTCTAACATTTCAAAGCATGCTACCAATTCGAGCAGGAGTCGATGCTCTTCATTTCGAAGTTTCAAAAGATGAACATCCAAGAAGTTTTCTTACACAACGAGATATCGGACAAATTCAAGGAGCATTATTAGCAAATGGTTCCGTACTTAAACCTATTTCCGCTTGGAATTCTGAATCAGGTAAATAACATTTCTCTCTTTTTTTTCTTCTAAAATCAACGTTGATATGCAAAAGGTCTTCACACGTTCGATCTCGGTCAAAATATGGCTGGTTGGTGTCGAATTAAATTCAATGGTCCATCTGGTTATGGTACTTATATTCGTCATGGTGAATCATTAGTTGAACCAACAATTGCTGTCAAGTAAAACAAATTTTTATTTGAAAAAAAGGAAGTAAAATTTGTTTTAAAGTCATGCAACAAGAAATATCTATACGGAGAATCTTCGTGAAGCAACAGCATCCGATACTTATATTCTTCGTGGAGATCCAAATGGAGAATATTATGAACCATCGTAAGATTTCTTATATTTTCAAAAGAAAATGAATATGAATGTGATTGTGTTGAATAGATTTACGTATCATGGTTTTCGTTATGTCTCTGTATTTGCTCCACCAAATTCTCTAACAGCAGATGACGTTGAATGTCCATTTGTTCATAGTGAAACAACATTAATAGGTAAATTTAGTTCAAGTAATCCAATAGTGAATCAAATTCAACATAATATTCAATGGGGTCAATTGAGTAATTCAATGTCATTACCAACGGATTGTCCTCAACGAAATGAACGTCGTGGTTGGATGGGTGATGCTGCATTAACAGTCAATGAAGCTTTGTACAATTTTGATTTTGTTAAATTTTATGCAAATTTCGTTGATTTAATTGTTGATGTTCAAAAAGACGATGGTGACATTCCTGATTATGTTCCAGGTAATGGATTTAATCCAGATCCAAATTGGGGCACAGCTTTACCAACAATTGTTTGGCAATTATATAAACATACGAATAATCCCGAATATCTTGAAATGTACTATAATCCTGTTCGTAGTTATGTTGAATATCTTCGTGTAGGTTATAATAAAACTGGTTTAGTGAATTTCTTCTGCAAATACGGCGATTGGGTTCCACCTCCACCAAATGGTCAAACTAATCGTGCATTGATTTCATCATTTGCTTTTCTACATGATGTTGACATTCTTTTGAATATGTCGATTATCGTAGAAAAACCAAGCGATGTTCAAATCTATACTCAATTGTATAATCAACTTGCCGAAGAATTTCATCGTGTTTTCTTTACTTCATCAACAAATTCGTATGCTGACGGCA
>ERZ781398.1624-NODE-1624-length-20760-cov-4.205651_pt1 | contig 20760 bp, 25 predicted proteins | sample MGYA00433077_ERZ781398 | MGnify/ENA primary metagenome ERZ781398 (study PRJEB29847, sample SAMN06458254) | wastewater metagenome | isolation source: Wastewater bioreactor | place: South Africa: Cape Town | study: EMG produced TPA metagenomics assembly of the... | reverse complement strand
GACTATTACAACGACGAAAACGACAAGCATCTATTCGGATATGAAGCCAAGTTCGTCAATGGATCTAGCTAGTCGAATGAAAGCAGCACGTCATTGAAACAAAAAAAAACTCAATTCGACATTATTTATCTATACTGATTTGTGAATTACGAAATTGAAAATATCTTTTTTGTTAGGCGCGATTGATACGAGATGGATAAACGAACATTTTTTTTCTTCTTTTTTTGACTGTTTTTTTTTTCGTTTGAATTTCTAAAAATGAATTTTTTTCTTCTCGTCTTCTTCGACATATTCTTGTTAATAAACGCATCACATTTTCTCGGTGGTTCATTTACCTATCGACAAAATCCAAATGAAAACGTTCACGATAATTACCAATCGATTTTTGTTGAAATACGTTTTCATATCAGTCATCATTATTTTCAATGTACAGACCAACATGTTAATCAACATATGGAAGCATATCTTGTTGGCGATACTATTCCATACGATCAAACAACAAACACATTTCAATGGTTTCAAGTTCAAGCTTATTTAAAAAATCCATCGTATTATAATATTTATTGTCGGTCTACTGGTACAGAACAAATATGTGATACGTTTCGAGAATTGATATGGGGTTATTGTGAAAGTGCAAATGAGAAACTGCAATATTCGATTTTACGACGACAATTTGCACTTAACATTTCCAGATTTCAGACCATTGAAATTCATTATGTATGTTGAATAACAAAATTTCCATACGGAAAATAATCACGATTTTATTTTAAGGAATCTTGTTGTTGGGCTACTTCTTTCGACAAACCTTTTTTCTTCACTTTAATTATCAATTCAATTGACAATTCGAATAATTCATCACCCTATCCGTATATTCCAGCTTCATACTATGTCAATTATCATCATAAAAGTGACATTAAAATACTCATCTATGATGCCGATGGTAACTATTTTCTATTCTACAAATTGAATTCAAACGTCTACTATTCTAATCAGGTGATGACATTCACTGTGAAACACATGCGAATAATTTAGATGGATTTTTAACTGTAACTATTAGTCATGATTGTCGATTATCTTATCAAGATCGTCGGCTAGGAAAACAATTCGGACAATTTTGGTTAAGAGATACACGAAATAATGAAATACTTTCGAGTTCATTAATTAGTGTTCAAGTACATGTTCTTGAAAATATTACGTGTGATGAACAACCGGAATTAATTGTTAAAAATAAAAGAGATAGCTCGAAAATGATAACGATTGAAATCAATCAACCCGTTTACATATCTGTTAGTCTCAATCCAAATTGTCAAAATATTCCAATAGAAGTTCAAACAATTATTGAATTAACAACATTCTGTGCTAATGAAAGACCAACAGTGACAGCTAATGGCGGAATTGAAATTGAATTTCAATGTACTCCAATTCTATGTCAAATGCATTATATTTGTTTTATTGGCGAATTTAATATGACATTACCATCGACGGATGTTGTCTGTTTTCAAATCAATGCTATTGGCAATAGTGAGTTGTTTTACGGAAGAGAAAAATAAAAAGCGAAATGATTCATATTTTTAAGGTGAACAATGTGCAAATGCTGCAAAAGAATATAAATATCTTGAACCACACGATCGAAATTTTAAAATTTGGGAACCAATTGACAAAACCACACTATTCCCATCGGCATTACCTCCACCAAAACCAGTTGCACTTGATAAACGATCGAGATCTCGAACATGGCTCTGGCTTACGATAGCTTCTGTTTGTGTTTTAGCTATTGGTTCGATAGGATATTTTTGTTTTAAACATATCGCAAATGTATATCATGAATATTTAATTCGTCATAATCAACAGCAACGTCTTTCCGATACAGACACTAGTCTTGATACGATTGATTCAGATATTTTCATACCGAAATTACCAACAAAAGATAATGATGCGTCTCTCTCTCTCGGAACACATTCGGATACAATATCGATATCATCGACAAAATCAAAAACGAGATCACAACATCTAAGATTAGATCTACTCGATGAATATACGTGAGAACATAGTATGAATCGAATTTTTTCTTCGTGTTTTTTTTACTAACTATAGAAAGATTTTTATATCTCAATAAATTGGAAATACAGATTTAAAAAAAAACAAGAAAAATAGCGTATTGGTAATGATTCGAATAAATAAAGCTTATTGCTGGATTATTTCGTTGATTTTTTGGACAATATCGTCGACAGAAAGATTATCACAGTTAATAACATAAGTACGCGGTTCATCCTGACGATTTATCGGTAATTCAAGTGTTGCAAGTTGCGATTCTAATAATGCCGGATTCATAAAATGTACTTTCTGTCGTTGAATTAAACGTTCATGTAAATCATCTTTTGATAGCGTTAACATAATTAAATAGAAATCTTCCGTCGGTATTTGGGCTTTTATATCTGAGTCAATTGATCCGGTTAATAAAATTTGTCGATAGATTTTTTTCAAAGCTGAACATGTTATAACACAACTTTGATTCATTGACGAATATTTTTCTAATTGTTCATGAAGTCGTTGCAACCATGGAAGACGATCATCATCTGTCAATGCAATTCCTGCTTGCATTTTTTCGATGCTCGATTTCGAATGATATTCATCAGCTTCGACATATTCCCAATTATGAATTTCTTTTAATCGTTTAGCAGTCGTTGTTTTACCTGCTGCAGTCACGCCACCGATTACAACAATAGGCATCTAAAATAAAATAAAATATGAGAGCACGATTATTTATTCATTTCGATCTGACAATCTTTTATTTTTTACAAAAGAAAAGAACTAATTTGAAAGCCATTGTTTAAAATACTCATTCATTTTTGCACGAACATTTGCTCGTCCGACATTGACTCTAAATACGGATAGAGAATATAATCAATTGAGAATTTTATTTATTTCAGAGAGAAATATTTTACGTAGGAATAATTTTTCTTGGTTTGAGATATTGAATAAATTCTCTTAATTCATCAAAAGAACTATGTTCACTATATGGAAAACCTGAAATAGTTGCTAATAATACATCAAACTTGATTCAATAGACAAAAACAAACCATAAACTGTAATATTCGAAGTTTTCGATTCCATCGAATAATGTTTCGATCCACCTGTTGATTTTGGTGTTGTCCAGCCAGTTGGTTTAATTCCAATGATTTTATTATATTTCAATGAATATTTATCCAAATGTGTTTGTAACATCTGCATAAATATTTCAAAATTTCAAAGTTTCTATCTTTCGAATTACTTGTGGAGTCATAGAACCCATTCCAACAATATGAATATTCGTCTCATTTGGATTTGTTGTTAAACGTTGCGTTAAATCACCGATTTCAAGTTGACTAAGTATTCGATATTTACGTGTTTCGACAAAGACTTTACAATTGAGTGTTTTTGCAATTGCTAAATCAAATTTCGAATAATCAAATCATTTCAACTTTTCACTTTGATCTACCGTGAAATATTCGTTCTTTACCAACGAGATACGATCCAATCGCTATCAATGTTCGTGGAGTTTCTTTTAATATTTCTTGAACTAATTCGAGTGCACTATCGATAACATCATTTTGCGATGGAAAACGATAATGACAATCACAATAACTAAAATAGTTTGGTTTTCAGAGAATAATATCGAATCTCGGAGAAAATCAAATGAACTAACGTTGTATCGAGATAGATCGTATCGATTTGATTCGGTTGAAGTAGTGGATGTGCGAGTAGTTGTGGTGTTCCTCGAAAATCACCTGTATGTAGGATTAATTTACCATTCGGAAATCGAAATAGAAACATATTCGAGCCAGGACAACTAAAATTTCTTTTTTCAACAACAAAATCAATTGACTTGTTTTTTTTACTGATTTGCGTCGATAAGAGCAACATCAATACCATGAACTTTTGTAAATACATCCATTGGAAGAATAGTCATGTGCTCTGAACGTACACCCAATTGACTTTGACATAAATTACAAGTTATCTACGAATGACCGTGTTATTGTTTGAAAAATAGTAATTAGAAATAATAATTTTAACCTGATTGGAATAGAGCATATTCGAAAATTTCTTATTCAAACCACCGTAATGATCCGAATGAAAATGCGAGAGAAAATAAGCTTGAATACCTTCGATATTACCAAAATTAAATGCATCAACAGCAAACGACGTGCCTAAAAATCATAATAGTAAATTTTACGAATTCAAAATTTGATTTACCAGGAATTTTTTTATAAAATGGACACGTTCGAGTGGAGTTTGATGTCGATGATTCTGTTGTCCATTGATCTTCAACTTCATCTTGAGCAGATTTCGATTTAATTGGTTTACTAAATATCTGTTTCCATATTGATTTACTATCGATATTTGTCGGCGATGTTTCAGTACTATTTGAGTCATTGTTCCATTGAGAAAATAACTCGTCTGCATCAATATCAATTCCTTCGAGAGATAATGTTCGTTTTCGATTCGTTGATATTTCAGTTTTGATTACTGATGGCGATGAAACTGTTCGAATAAGTGGACTAGAAGAATTTTGTGATTTTGAAGTAAATGAAAGTTTCTAGAAGAGTTTATATCGAATGATAGCAAAAAAAAGAAACGAATTACTGTTTGAGTTAGTTTCTTTTTCTGTGTTTTCGATGTTGATATTGGATCGACGAGTTTTAAATTCCATTTTTTATCTTCAGTTGTTTTATCATCACTAATCGTTCGAACGATTGATAACGATGTCTGTCGAGTTTGACGTATAATCGGTTGCTGATTTGCTATTTGCAATGTTTTAGTTTTTGTTAATAATGATGATGAACGTTGACGTTTACTATTCGAATTCAATTCTTTATCATCATCATCGGATGGAATGGTTAGAAAACGTTTCATCGTTTTCGGTTTCTCTTCTTCTTTGTTAATACTTAAACAATGATTTTCATTATTATCCAACATTCGAGTAAAATTAATCTAAAAAAAACCAACAACAATTCTTTTTATTCTTCTTTTCGGTTTTTAAGAAAACAATTTATCAATCAATTTTTAATTTATCTAAATCAAGATAACATGCACTGAATTCATAGAATGTTTCGTTGACTTGTCGATGATTGATATATTTCGTAAATGTGAGAACGTTATCATCTTCTCGATAGATTAAATTTAAACTATTATCTTCGGGAATAACGCGTAACAACTAAAGAAAAATAATTCAATTAGCTATTTTAAAAAAACTTTGAGAAATCATACAGTTTCATCTTCGTTTTTTATTGTGTAAATCACATCACCACCACCGACTGTTTCATCGGCTTCATCTAAAATTTAAAAAAAGTGTCAGATCATCAATGAGAATGATTTAAATTATTATTTTCTCTTTGTTTTACCAGAATGATAATTAAAGAAAATCATCACATCTAAACTTCCATCTTTCTCTTCATCTTCGTCATCAACATTATCATTATCCGTATCGAATGATAAACTATAATACGTATGTTTCCATCGTCGTATTTCAAAATGCCATCGAGGTGTATTTGTTGACGATGCTGCTGCTGCTGCTGCTGTTCCATCTAAATACATCGAAAATAACTTTTTAAAGAAATGCATTTTCAAATTTAAACTTTTTACTATTGGATGCTGATTTTTGTTTTTTTGTTGATGGTTCATAGGCTGTTTCTTCCTCGTCATCATCATTTTCTGATGTTAAACCCGTCAATGATCCGAGAATAGTAAACATCGGTTCCGAACCGAATAATTCAACAAGATTTTTCAAAGCCGATGGCAACGTACTCACATCAGCAACATCATAATTTCTGCAAACAATAAAAATCTATTTGTCAACTTGTTAACATTTATTTATCTACCGTTTATTATAAGGTCCACGTCGTATCCATTTGATTTCATCACCTTTTAATTCATTGACTAGTGCTTGAAAATAGTCTTTCTTTGAAAATAAAATCGAGTAAATAAAAGAAATTCAATCCTTGTTCTCATTTACTTGAAAGAATTCGGCTAATTTCGCTTCGGAATTGTCTTGAAAAGCTGTTTGAACATCGTATTGATTTTCTACTGTTAAATACGTCGGTGTGATCGTCTGATTAACACGATCTAACTGAAAAAAATTGATCTTATTTAAAAAAAGAAAAATAATCGTAAAATATTTACGTCATTCGATTGAAATTTATTCGCTGGCTTAGCAATTGGCAATGGTTCGATGATCGGTGGTGATCGATGATTAACTGGACCGTGAAGCCAACCGTTGATCGATAGACGAGTATCTTGTTTGGGATTGAGGACTTCAGCAACTTGATGATACGATTTATCGGTTACTTCGAAAAATACCAAACGATTTCGTTTTGGAAATAATGATTTTACAATTCGCCATGGTTGATTTTCATCTAGAAAATTGAAAAAGAAGATTTTTTCTAAGATAATGATGATAATTATTTTCTACTATCAGTATCGAATAGATCCAAAGCTCCACCATCTGTTTCCTGCCAATTCTCAGGCACAAGATAGTAAATAAAAGCAATTCGACGACCTTCAACAGTTCCATGAATATCATCGTCATGACATAACAGATAATCTTTACAAAGAATAAAATATGATGATTTTTTTTTGTTTGAGGAAAAACACAAAGGAATCTACCAGTATAATCGTATTTCGATGATGTTAAATCGACTTTATCTGTTAGTTGAATGTCAGTTGCTTGAACAAGCCAATCTTTGAAATCAACGTAGAGAAATTGCCTGATTCGGAAGAGAAATAGACTATCATTCCATTTATTGAATCAACCCACTTGATTTGTTCAATAGCTGGTAGAGTAACATTCGCCAAATCATCAGTCTTTTAAATAGAAAAAAAAACAAAATAGTCCAATTCTAGATTTATCTTTATCTTTTTTTTCTGAACCTGTTGAAATTTGTAAAGATCATTATTTTTTTGATTATATTTCATATTTCTTAGTTCATTTGTTAATTGTTTACAAAATTGATCAACATTTCGATCCAAAAGAAAATCATCGATGACACAATATGAAAATGGTTCATGATTTAATTTCACAACTTAAATAAACAAAAGAACGAATAATATAGATTATTATTTCTTAATAAATAAATTTATTTTCTAATCTCAATGTTTTTCAGCAAACCTTCTTCATCAATCGATAATCGACTTGTATAAGCTTCTCGAAAACGTTTAATAATATCTTTATCAGATAGCACCGGATTGACAGTAACTAGACGTGGTTTTTTTTCTGTTGATGACATTTTTCTCTTTTTTCTTTCTAAACAGAAATAAAGGGACTTTCAATTTCGAAGTTTTTCATTTTTATTTTTTATGTATGGATATATGTTTGGTTTTGATTTCGATTGGACTATTTTTATCTAATTTTCAGCCTTTACGAAATCGTTTTTATTGACATAGATAGTAGCGTTTCAGCATCAGTTTTACCAATCATATAAAAGGAAGAAGAAGAGAGAATGATTTAGTGTAATGGTATAATGGTATCATCATCATTTGTCTTGTCTTTCGTTTTTTTTTGTTTTATAGACATGTATCGTGAATAACGAATTGCTAGTGTTTTTATGATTCAAGGAGAAGAAATGAATCGATGTTTTGTTTCATATATAAGATTTTTTAATTAGGTAAGATCATTGTAGATGTAGAAAAGTCTAATGATAGAGAAGAGAAGAAAAAAAAGAACGAAACTCAATAGACAATAGTGGCTTATTACCTCGTGATCCGATGTTACCGACGAGGCAACAAAGAGGTCAACTGAACAAAAACGAGAAGAAAAAAAAAGAAAAGAAAGAGGGACAATGTGGTAAAGAGACGACGTTCGGTCACGTAGATGTATATACATATAATATACATACTCCTTCGAACATTTTCATATTGTTGTCGACAAAATCACAACAGTTTCATTTATTAGAATTCTTCTCATTCGAAAAGAAAGGGCAAAAGGATTAGATGCAATGAAGTAGTGATATATGTACATCTTCCTTTAAATCTTGTTAAATCTTAACAATCATTGTAGATTATTATTACTTTGCTATTGGCATAGACATACAACAACACAAAAAAGAGAGAAAATAGTAACACCGATATTTATTGTCTTTTCTTTCCTCGTCCTCTCTTTCTTTTTTTAATTTGGTTCTACTTGGCTTCGTTTACTAGTAATCAAAAAAAATTTATACATTAATGATGATTTCTACTTCTTTTTTCGGTTCTCTGACATACGTCTAATGACGTATCGAATTGCAACCTGCGTAGCCCTTCGTATTCGCCAATGTTCTCTGATGTATGTGTTTTTTCAAGGCAAATTATTACAGGCATTCTTTATATATATATATATTTTTTTTTTCTTTAGTCTATGTCTTTTCATTTCAGTTCTATTCTTTTCTTTTCTCTTTTATTTTGTTGTGTCAATATAGACGTAAAAGACAAAAAAAAGAAACATCCGAGGATAAGAATATTTTGGTTAAGATAAAACAAGAAAGAATATTTGTGGTTGATATTTTGGATTTTAGATATAGGAACGTAATGAGTGGAGAAGAAACATCATTTGTTATTGATGAAGTTTCAAATATAATTAAAGAAACAATCGAACGAATTATCGGAGGAAATTCTTATCAACATAATAAAGTTAATCGTTGGACGGCAGATATTGTTGATAATGTTCTCACTGATTTGACGAAATTAGGTAAACCATTTAAATATATTGTACAAGCGGTGATCATGCAAAAGAATGGAGCTGGTTTACATACAGCCAGTTCTTGTTATTGGGATAATACAACTGATGGTAGCTGTACAGTTCGGTAAATGAATTTATTGAGTTTTTTTTCTTTCGAATCAATTATTTTTCTAGTTGGGAAAACAAACATCTATACGCAATTGTCTCAGTCTTTGGTTTATCTATTTAAAAGAAAAGCAACAACAACAACAACAATAACGATTCTTATAAATATAATTTGTTAATTTTAAATGTATTTAGAGAAAATATAATATAACTGCTTTGTTCTCTCTCTGTCTCATTCATTATTCTTTTTCTTTTCTGTCTTTATCTTCGTTTCGCAATAAAAAAACAAACAAAATTTTCTTATCTGTTAGTCTGAACAGCAATAACCGCCTTTTTATTCTTGAAAAATAAATATACGTATATAAAATTTAAAAAAAAACGAATTTTTTAGAAAGATATGTGTGGACGTTTTGCGTGTGGTTTATCACCTGATGTTGTACGTCGTTTATCGACTTATATGAATAGTCAAACACATGAATTAACTTTACCACCATTTATTGATCTCATGTCATCAACACGACCTTTTCGTTCGAGTTGGAATATTTCTCCAACAAATACTTGGTAAATTCTTGAGGGTCAACTTTTATTTGATTTCAAATACATATAAATGATTTATTTAGTCTTTGTCTCATTTCGGGTAAACATCTCGATGAAACCGAAGATTCAGCGACGCGTGTTCTCTGTTCAATGCGTTGGGCACTTGTGCCACATTATCATAAAGGCAGTTTAGCTGAATATAAGCCTATTCTAAACAATTGTCGAGTCGAAACAATTGAAGAAAAAACAACATTTAAAGTACCACTTCGAAATGGTAAACGATGTGTTATACTTGCCGAAGGGTATGTTCTTCTTCTCTTTTACCTCTCATTGACATTTACTTTTATATTTATTCAAGATTTTTTGAATGGAAAAAAAATGTTCCTAAGACACCGTATTTCATTTATCAAAATCAAACATTTACTCAGGAAAAACATTATCCAAATGTTAATACTGATAAAATTCTCGATGGCATCGATAAAAATAAATTTCCATTATTAGCAATGGCTGGAATTTTCGATATTAATCGAAATTGTGATGTACGAATTAGCATTTATATAAATCTGTATTATTATTATTATTATTATTATTATTATTTAGACTGATCCGTTGTATTCTTGTACAATTTGTACAGTCGAAGCTAGTAAAACAATGCTAGATGTACATAGTCGAATGCCAGTATGAACAAAAGACAATTGATTTTGTTTTTGTTTTGATATCTTAAATAAATCGTTCTAGGCTATTTTAACAACTCAAGCCGAAATCGATCAATGGCTTGATTTCGGTCGATATGATACCGATAAAGTAAATTCAGTCTTTTTTCGTTCTTTCTTTTCTATTCGAAAGAAAAATATTGATTCTATCGATTGTTGTCAGGTTCTACCATTACTTGTTTCACATAATGATATTAAAATGTATCGAGTATCACCAAGTATTGGCTCGACAAAAACAAATGTTATGAATAATATTCGACCGATGAATGAAAATCCACTAGCAGTCAATACATCGAAACAAAATACATTGGATTCGTTTGTTATTAAACAAGAACCAAGTCGATATTTTGATGAACCGGTTTTAAAAACAAATGAACCAAAACAAAATCCACTATTGGTACAACGACCAAATACAAACAAACGTACGCAAACTAAAATCGATGATTATATGTTTCCCGAATTGAAAGCATCAGGAAAACGATTGAAAAAATCGTAAATCTTTCTCTCATTCTCAGATAAAAATGTATTTTATTATTTTTTTGATATTCGATGTTTATTTATCTAGTCGTGTTGAAATGTTTGTTATTTGTTTTTATTTATTCTTTCGAAATTCAGATACTTGCGTTTTTAATGAAAGAAATTGTTATATATATATATATACTTTCGATTTCGAATAAACTCGATTAAACATTACAATCTTCCGAAAACTCAGGACCGATTGTACATTGAACTTCTTCGACAATACGAACTGGACATGATGTCGAATAGATATCACCGAGAAGTTGACCACGTGCACCAGTAGATGCTCGTGTAAGACGATCGCCAGCATCATTTTCGATTCCATGAAATGCCCATTGATTGCCGGGTTGTGTTAATAGATTATTTAATTGATTTCGATCGATATCAGTTGTACAATTAGCTGGATTGATCGTCACATGAATCACAGTATCGAAATCCGGTTGAACACGTATTTGATGAAGAAAATAAAAATGAATAACTTCTTCGCTTGTTAAAGTTGAATTTGTTAGAAGATAACTTGTGTATCGTAAGATTTCATAGGGTTCAATTTCAGATTGATTCAATTGAACAACAGTTAATAATGGATGAATAATATTGATTGTAACATTACCTAAGAATGTGCCAGATTGTTCGAAATCACCAACGTATAATTCTGATCGGAATGATGTTAAATTTCCGTTGAGTAAATTATTTAATGACATTGATTCCGATGCAAGTGTCCATTTATTATATAATCGTGTGAAATTTGTTGGAAATGGTAGTGGATCAATAGTTGAATTCGTAATATAGGCAAGAAATACGAGTTGATAATCATGTGGAGAGTGAAATGATGGTTTATGTGTTATCCAAACATGACCTGATGGATCTACTGGAAGAATAAAAAATCCGTGGCCAGAATATCGACCATTAGGAGGTAGTAATGGTAATTGCGATGGTTTAGGATCGACAATAAATGCATCATAATAGGCTCGATGTCGATGTTCGAAACCAGCTTTGGATTGTGCTTGTAATTCTGAATTTAATTGTTGTAAATGTTCGAGAGACATGTTTAATTGTCGTTCATTGGGTTGATAGGTTGCACCGTACGGATAATCAACTTGATTTCGTTTTGTCATTTCAATATGTGCACCAAGTATTGATGTAATATTCAATCGATTTGTTTCAATAAAGTTAACTAAACGAGATATTGATTGAACATTTGCAGAAAAATCCGAAATATATAAACGACCAGGTGTTAATGTATCACCAGTCATTAATAAACCCGTAGCGCAATCATAGAAAGCAATTGCTGATGCTTCATGACCGGGTATTGGTATAATAGCTAAATGTCGTTGACTATCGAGTTCATAACGAGCGATTTTATTAGGCCAATCTTCTAATTTAAAAAATTGACTAACATCTTCGACAGTTTTATTAACAACAGTTGTATAAAGTTTAAATTGAAATTGACTATCACCAGCTGTATGATCATCATGGCTATGCGTATGTGCAACAACTAAATCGATATCTTCACGTTTTTTTTGTTGACTAATACACCAATGTAAGATAAGTGTTTCAACATGTTGTTGAATTGGTAATGAAACAAGTGATACTGTTGCTCCACTATCGATTAATAAAGCTGTTCGATTACTAAATAGTAAATACATAAATGGAGCTTCGTAATTAATGCATTTATTTTCACGTAAAATATAGGTATCGTTATTTATTGGAAAAATATCTAGAGCTGGTCGTGTTGCATTCGTATTGAAACAGTCAAGCGATCCATGAATCCAATCTGATGGAAAATCTATCGGAAGATAGGGTGAACCACCATTTGGACAAGTAAATTCATCAGCTAAACAAGATGATATACTCAGAATACTTATAAAGAATATTAAAAACATTTTTTTTTCTCTATTATCAAGCAATCAAAAGAAAGTATAATGCATAGTCTGTGAAAAATCGAGAGTAATATTCTTAGTGATTTCAAACATCTGAAAATATTCACATCGGAATAGATAAAGCAAAACCAGTATGACTTTTCTTTTTTTTGTGATTGATCATCGACACGTACGCATAATATTTTAACTCGATTTTGCTTATCAATATTCATCATAAAATAAATGATCACTCGTACGTTTCGGTGGTTTTTCTTTCTCTATTACAAAGAATATCCTATTTACTAGTAGTTAAGAAAATACATTTATTTACAGAAGAAAAAAAAAGAAAGAAAATGCAATTTGAAATCAAGTCATTTAGCATTGATAATAATCACGAACTTCAGCAATATCAATGGCAGAAAGTTCTTGTCGTTGACCAAGTACGGTATTCGATCGTCTTGGTACGATTGTTGGTCGATTATTAGCACTGAAATCATAAGCACCATAGTGCATAATACTGCCGGTATCATAAGGTGTATTTTGATTTTGAACAGTACGTCCCCATGCAAACTTATCGAAATTATATGCCTACAATCACAAAAAGATATGTTGTTATTTTTGTTTAAAATCAATACTAAATTTACCATGCCACGTTGAATATTAGCATAGTTAACTGTAACATATGAATCTCGATCAGGTCGTGATTGTTCATGATAGAAACCTAGATTTTAAATAATTTTAATTCAAATTTTGTAAAAGAATTTTATATGAATACATACCAAGAGAATGTAATAATTCATGTTGAATTATACCCGAATAGAAACAACCAGGATTGTTCAATGTCATGACTGTAAGCATATTTGAATAGTATCCAACCTTTAGTAATAGAAAATAATCGTTATTTCATAGAATATCGAAAGATTCGAATTACTGTTGAACTACAACCAGATCCATATACAATTCGAAGATAGATTCTATCCGAACTTTGTCGTGGTCGAAAGCTAATACAAGCTCTACGTGATGATTGTCCTGAAATAGGTTTAGCAACAGCATACATCAATGTATTCATTGCTTGTACAATCAAATTTCGATGTTGTGAATCTTGAAAATAATAGTTCTTAAATTTCTATTTGCTCTTTACCTCCGTATACTTACTAGTAATTGCAGACATATCATATGGAACGATATTGTTAGGCCAAGTACGTGGTCCAATAATAGCTACACCTTTGCTTGAATGTGATTTTGGATCTTTTGGATCGAATCCTGGAGGAAATATCATATCACCTTCAAAACCTCCTCCTACAAACAACAATATTTTGTATAATAAAAAAAAATAAAAGAATTGTTCATAAGATTTGAATTCTTACCAAGTGTTTCGTATTTGGTTATATGACTGGCATTATTAGTAGCTTCTTTGAATTCTGGAAGGAGATCCTTTTGTGGAGCTGATTTTTCAACCAACGGTTGTTTTTCAATAGGTGCATTGAAAACAAATCCAAACAGACAAAGCCATAGAATCGTTCGAGTATACATTATCTTTCACGTGTGTGCAATATCACTTTGTAGAAGAAATGAAATACAACAAGGTTAATTTCTATATGACTTTATATACGATTCGAATGCCGAGGGATTGATTAAGAAATATATCCGTAGACGATGCATGATTATTGTTGCTATTTTTTTGTTTTACTATTTTTTGAAAAATAGAAATACAAAAAATGATTCTATTCCTACGCATATGAATCGACCGTTTCGAAGGAGAAATCATCGTAAATAGAAAAACAATCGAGATGACACCCGATTCGAACAATAATCAGAAATGATGAAACGTAAGTGTATTTGTACCGATCGTAGTATTTCACAAGGACATCGTCTTTTTTTCCCTCTATTCATTAAAATATAACAACAACAAAAAAGAGGATTGGTCATAGTGTGAAATTGATGTCACATGGAAATGAAACGTGGATACAAGCCGTAGTACTGCCATATATAATTCGCCTACGCTTTGTTTTTTCTTTTGCTTTTTCGTTCACAACTAGAAAACATTTATGTCCTTGTACTCATGATTGATTATGATAAGCGAAGGTTATGCTAGATACTTCGATTTATTCATACACGTAAATAAAAAAAAAAGATGATTAGAGATACACACTAATACAAACATTTCGTTCAAGGTTATGAAACGAAAGTGCATTCTAATAGTATGATTTTTATACGTTAACCAACGACAGGTGTTTGTATAACAATACTTCGAGTAGGATCGACAATAATACGAACACGATCCATACATAAATCTTTAGTTGTAGGATCATTACGTCTTAATATATCTACTTTAAAACCTAATCATAAAACAATACTTAATGTAATTATTATCAGATTTTTTTTTAAAGTGATGATACCTAACGTAGTAATATAAGCAGCTGCTTGTTCTACATTTCGACCGACTAATTCAGGAAATGAACGTCGTTGTTTATAGATTGTTGAAAACATAATTCACTTGTCGAATATCTTCTGATACCGTTATAGTTTTATATGCTGTCTCGACTGTTCTTATTTATATTTCAATGATGAATGAAACAAAGATGTACGTGAGAAGATTTATGATTGATAATTGACTAGAGATACCTCGGAGAATATAACTGAAGAAGAAGAAGAAAAGAAACAAGAGATGCATCAATCAGCTCACATAGACATAAACATGATATCTACCGACCAAATAACAATAACTTTAGACGATTCTTATCGTTAGTTTATTGAAAAAGAGAAAAAAATGAGAGAGATTCGTTAGCTTAGCCAACTGTAGGTACTTGGGCAACCACACGTCCTGAAGGATCTGTTACAAGACGAACACGATCTTGTCGAAAATCCATGGTCACCGGTTGATTAGGTTTCACAGGAACTGGAGTAAAACCTTCAATAAAAATGAGAAAAAAAAAGTTATTTAATTTATGTTCTATAAATGAAAACGAAAATATTCATTACCACGAGCGGATAGAAAAGCCGAAGCTTGTTGAACACTGGTACCGACCAGTTCAGGAAATGAAGTTTGTCGTGGTGGAACTGGTGAACGCGGTCGATTTGGACGAAACATTTTATTACTTCTAATGTATGAATTCGATACTTTAAGCTAATATTTTTTGTATATGCACGTATTTACCGATGATTAACCAGACGTCACAGTTGACTGATTACCATTCACGAAAATCATGTCTCTAAGAAAGTATTTGAGTGTAGCGTTCTTTTAGTTCATTTATTTTATTTGAATAGAATAGATCGTCATTTACCGGCATCTATAATGCCTCGTAAATTCTCTCGATAGTTGCTAACCTATTTTTCTTAACAACCTTCTTGTTCATGGTTGAGATTGACATTAATCAAATAATCTACATCGAACAGACGTAGATTAAAATGGAAGAAAATCTCTCAGAAAAACTCGAACATACCGAAACAAAGTCTGATTATGAAATTTTGAAAGCTATTGTGAGATGTTCATATATTCTAATGAAAATAAAAACACTTCAAATTTTTCTATCTATTTAGCAATCATTACAAGAATCTCATTCATCCGAAAGTCTTCTTATTCTTCAAGCATTTCTTCATTTAACTAATCCATTTCTCATTCAACAAGAATTTTCCAATGATTTTCTTCACTATCAATTGAAAATACTCAAACAAACAACAATGCCAATACTTTTCGAATTACTCAAACAGATGATTCCTAGATCCGATGTCATTCTTTCATTTAATACAATTCGACAATCTATCGTCGAATCCTCGATTCAACAATTTCGAAAAGATACACATAAATTAAAATGGGGTGGTAATGGAGAGAAAATCTCGTTATTAGCTAATATATTAAAACGTTCGTTGAAACTCTATTCAAGTAATGAAAATCTCATTCAAGATACCACGAATATATGGTATTCAAGTGTTCTTCAACAGTTCGAACCATTAATCGATGAATTAAACGAATATATAAAAAGTAAAATAGACAAACAATCAAATTATATATCACTGAATCATTTACTTAAACCATTGAGTGAACTTTGTGAACAACTGAATCAAATCGATGAAAATAAAGTAGAATTATTCGTAATTAAAAATAAAGATTCTATTTCTTTGATGAAAATAAAAAACTATTAGGATTGTATGATAATTCAAGAATATTTCTCCGAAATGCTTCTTGCAACTGTTCAACAAAAAATCGGTAGAATTTATATTTTTCATTTCAATTGATATTCGATGTTGAATTATTTTTCTAGAAATAATAATAAATAAAAAAATCTTCGATCATTTTGATTCATACGATAAATTAGAAGAATACAAATGTCCAAATCGACAGTCAATTTTTACTATTTATCCCGTATGAACCGATCACAAACGTATATCTATTGAAAAATATTCGATGTTTTTTCTTTGTTTGTTTAGGATATTCATAAATTATTAATAATCTTAGATGGCAGTCGAGTAACAACAAATTCCAAGAATCTAATTGAAAAATGTAATGAAAAATTCGAACAATTACTTTCCAAAGCTTGTCAAGTAACGAAAAACAAAGAATCTCAATCGTATTTTATTTTTCTTTCTCTCTCTCTTTCTCTCGATTAGATCTATCATAATTATCCAACGAAAATCTCACTTGAACATTGCATTTGTTTACTATCATCATTATCAAGCATTGAAATTCTCTTTCATCATGAACAATTTCAATATTTTCTCTCGAATTTCTGTCAATTTTTACTAACCTATTGGCAAATTAATCTTCTACATGATTGTGATGCCGACGATTGGTTAAATACGAAATCCTACTATGAAAATACACGTTATTCAGTTTATATCGATACATTATTCTATAATATCAATCGTTTACATTCGTTAATCAAACGATATTGTTCATATTTATTATTTATTATCATCCCATACATGTTAATTGAATTAATGAAATTTTTCTATCATCGTTATGCGTCAATAAAAATATCCTATGCAAGACAAAATCAATATAAATCCGATCTTCTCGCATTTCTTATCTATGTCAGCGAATATTCACATTATTTTATCAATCAAACATCAGCAAATAAACAATTTTTGTTCAAAAATCAAACTATTGAGTAGGAGATTGTTTTTTCCTTTAATTCAACTTAATTTTAATTTGTTATAAATTAGATCGAAATTTTTCGAATATGGAAATCAAATTCTTGCAGCTGCTGTTCTTGTTACATGTCCTTGTGAATTACTTTACGAACAATTGCAAGATCTTGTTCATCATTCTTCTGATCGATTATCAAATAAAATCAATTGGTTAAATATTATTCGACCAGATTGGTTTGATACGGATTCATCTGAACTTCGTTCATCGGTTCAAGTCTATTTAATAATGAAAAGTATCATTGAAACACGACATAATCATTTCGAAAACAGTCAACTAATCGAATTAGTTATGAATAATTCCGAATTAGATTCCTATCGAACTGTTCTTATTCATTCGATTATGAAAAATGAACAATGGAAATTAATCTATTCATTTGCTGAATATGAACATGATTGGTTATTTTTAAGTAATCATTCGGCACGAGTAAACACACATATCTTCTCGAATTAATTTCATTTTTCGACTCCATTCTGTTTAGATACCTGAATGGTTAAGTATTATGATGGAATATTGGAAAGAATATTTTGCTAAGTATGTGTGTGTTTATTTGACTTCGAAATATTAAAATCGTTCGATTAGATGCTGTTCGATTTGTGTAAATGAACGTGAAATTGAATGGCAAAATAAACTTCGTGATATTATTCAACAAGAAATAATCGACGAAGAAACTGTGTATTTAAAAATTCTTCGACATTATCTAGCAAATCTTCCTCTTTCACTTCATCATTTACTTTGTGCAATTAATGAATATCAACCTCAATTTTCCAAACGAATGGTAAGATAAAAACTGCGAGTGAAATTTCATTTTTCTTTTTTTTTTAAAATCTTTCAGATCTTCGCATATTTAATTTACAAATATCTGCTCGATCTGAAATTCGATCGTGCATCAATTTATTATTCATATTTAATAGGTAAAAGTCAATTTATGCTTTTTTTCGTTTTCGTCTCATAACAAATCAGTCGGCCTCGGCACACGATTTTCTTTTTTCCCTGTTGGTGAGGCTAATTGACGTTCCTCAGCCGATCGAATATTTTCCCATATAGCAATTGATGTATCATTTTGTCCTGAGCCACTCACAACATACGTATCAAACAATGAACATAACGACCGAACACAATCACGATGACCCGTAAATGTTTTATATAATTCATAATTATCCATACGAAAAACATAAACACTACCATTGTATGAACCAGCCCATAGAAAACCATCGAAACCTAACATTGTTATAACACAATCACCTTCGACAGGTCGTTTAACAATTAAATTATAACCATTATCATCATCTTCGGATGTTGTTTGTTTCTGATGTTGTTCGTTATTATTTTTAACATTATAAACTGAAACAATACAACCAGTTGATATCCATAATTGTTCATTGTAGACAAGAAATGCATCGATTACAATTGATTCACCAGTTTTATATTTAACTGATATTGCATGTTCATATTTGTAGATATTCGAATCATTCATACGTAAAATAACAATATAATCTTCGTGATAACAGGCAAATAAAAGATCATTGTAGACTTGAATACGGTCAAGTCGATCATTTGCTGTGAGATTAACTGTAGGTTTACTATTGTTCAAAAGAGACATATCTAAATAATTCAATATTTAAACAACAATTCTAATAAAATCAAATCCAAACATTACCTGAAATATCTTTCGAATTTGTAAAAAATGCTGGTTTTCGATTAAGAACTCTTTTCGCTGTTGATACTGCCGATGGTTGAATATTATTTGCTTTTTGATATAATTCCAATAGATTGATATTTGTTAAATATTGCCAATTGGATGCATTCCATAATTGTAATACACCCATTCGACTGGCAGTTACAATTTGATTTCGAATAGGATCATAGGTGATCGATTCACAACTATTTCCTCCATTGTGTGTTTCCAATCGTGCTTCATCTAAACGTGTTGTTGTATCGACAATGAATAATTCACCTTTAGCACATTGTATCCAGAGTTTATTTCGACCATCGAGACACATACATGTGATCATCGATGGAAATATAAGATCATGTGGATCACAAATCCATGTTAGAACATTGAAAACTTTCAATTTCGAACCGTATGCACACCAAAGTGACGAACGACCTGTTTCAAGATTTTCAGTAAACACAAGACATTGTACAGTATGACGTTCATTTTCGTTGACCGATGGTGATAAACGACGAATAAGTACACGTCGAGTTTCTTTCGACAATGGTACTAATGTACCGTTTTGACGTAGTCGAGTAAATATAGATAATTCTTTCAATGCTAGTTCGAGGTTAGCCTAGAAGTTCAAAACAAAAAAAAAACAGGATTAATTCGATTTATTTTTGTTTCGCAAAAAGGAAAGTGACTTGATTTCGTAGTTGTTTCGATTTCATTCGAGGATTTGTCGATGATTTGTCTTTTAACGACATTGTTTCTTCATCATAATCAATATTTGCCAATGTATCCATTAGTGCAATATGTCTCGAAGCTCGATTCAATATTGCCGTATCACATTGTTCATGTGCAATGGTTAAACCAGACCATAATTCTACGATGAGTGTATGCCATAGTTCTTGTTCTTGATTCGTTTTAAAAAAGAGACTGATCGATGTTTGTTGTTTGCCGTCTCTTTCTAATGATAGTGTTTTGACTTTCGATGGTAGACTATCGCTTCGTGACAGAGATGAACTTGGTGATGATGATGACGATGATGACGATGATATTGTGTGGATTTTAAGACCTGGTTTTGATGATGAAAATACTGTTTGATGTTGATATTTGACAACGGCAGAAATGCTGATGAGTTCGGTGAGAGGACGAACTGCTGAACGTGTTTCCGGTAAGAAATAGAGACGTTTTTGCGTGAGAATTATTTGACCAGGACCGTCACGTTTTGAAACAATACCTTGCGATGATATCTAAATCAAAATGAATTGTTTGTTTAAAAATATTCGTTAGTTTTTACTTTCAAAATTGATTCTTGTTTTTGTCGATCGTCGGGTAGAAGACGATTCATAGGAATTTTCTCTGTATTTAATTGTTGCCAGACATCAAAGAATGTTTCAAATAATATGCCGGGTATCGTCGGTTCAGCTTGTTGTTTTGGCGATGGTGTAGCTGCAGTTTGATTGCCACTTTTTCGATAATCATTCAGCATTGCAACTGTCTCATGAAATGTAAATGTTGATGGACCAGCT
>ERZ781398.1615-NODE-1615-length-20814-cov-4.145527_pt1 | contig 20814 bp, 24 predicted proteins | sample MGYA00433077_ERZ781398 | MGnify/ENA primary metagenome ERZ781398 (study PRJEB29847, sample SAMN06458254) | wastewater metagenome | isolation source: Wastewater bioreactor | place: South Africa: Cape Town | study: EMG produced TPA metagenomics assembly of the... | reverse complement strand
ACGTTTGGACAACATTTATCGAAGAAGTACACAAAAATAATCTTAAAATTCTTCTCAAACCTTTGATTGTCTGCGGTGAGAAATGTTTATTCATCGATATTCAACCGACGAACGTAACAAAATGGTTTTCAAGTTACATTGAAATCATAACGAATATCACCGACATGGCCAATGAGTTACAAGCCGATGCACTGGCTGTTGGTCTTGAGCTAACGCATTTATCCAATCAAAATTTTACATCTTATTGGCGAACAGTCATTCAACAGATTCGACAGCGTAATTATCGAGGTTTGCTGACCTATTGTTCGATTTTCTATCCGATTGAAACCAATCGAATCGAGTTTTGGGATGAACTAGATTTTATAGCTATGGATTTTTATTTGCCATTATTGAATATTACAGTTGACGAACATTTACCATCGATACAAACGATGACGAGAAAGTTTTCCGCTTATTTTCTTTCATTTAAATCTTGGCTATACGAACAACCGACGAATATCTCATCGAAATTCTTAGTTCTCACTGAAGTCGGCTATCCAAGTTCGTTAGCAGGCTTAGCTATTCCGTATGGTGATGCACCTGCACAATGTCTCGGAAATTATACAGCCAATTTCACTCTACAAAATATGGCATTTACAGCTCTATTTCAAGTTTTACAGAACAATAGTGATCTATGTAAAGGTGCAGTTATATTCTGGTGGGATAATCCATCAACACCGGACTATTACAAAGATCGTGATTCGAATAATTGGCCGTGTTCATGGACTGTTCAAGGCAAACCGGCTGAATGTACGATAGCACAAGCATTCGGTGGAATTTGTCCGAAAAATTTCGCATTGAACAAAACAATTTCCTGGATATCGTTCTTTTTAGTTCTAGTTTCTTTTTGTTACATTTATTCAAAAGAGACCTGAATAGCATTTGTTCATCTCCATAGGGAAATCGCTTTTTTTCTCTCTCGCTTCTACAGGTAGAAAGAAAAGAAAACAACACAAAGACTTGCACGCATATTTATTAAAAGACAAAGTAACTTTCTCGATTAATCAATTTTCATGGCGTTTATTCTACCAAAATCTGTCAAATATCTTTCGATAATCGTCTTACTAATTTCTATTCTTTCGAAATACGAAATATCGTCTCCTTCGAATGATAACAAAGTTTTCCTGTTAACGAAAATCGCTACAGTTCAATACGATCGAGCACATGTCTATCGAGCGCTGACGAATATTGAAAAGTACACATCGGTTCGTGCGAATAGACTTTGTTTCTTTTGTGTTTCGAAATATTCTATTCGACGAATTTTAGTGGTATCCAAATGTTGCACGAGTTGAACATGTTCAATTGGTTCCATCACGAGTAAACAATCGTGAAGGAGAAAAATATCGATTGTACACAAAATTTCCACTGATCGGTTTGCTTTTTGTTCGACAAATTCAATTGGAATTTCGAATATTTTAGGTGATCTTCCATCGACATTGATTATTCATACAGACGATCGACCGAATCGATTTATCTACTCGGTTGATTCGTGGTTATTGGAAACGAATTCGATTGAATTGAAAGAAACGAGTTCAACAAGTAATTCAACTCGAATTGAATGGAGTACTTATACTCGTCGACGTAGTATTCTCTTTCAAGTAATACGAAAATCTTTGTCATTGACAAAACTAAAACAAGATTTTACTTTTTTCAGTATGTTTTCTTACCATTTGCGAGTTTTTATAAAAATCAAATCATTCGTGAAGCTTTGTTTTCGTTTATTATGCAAATTCGCGATCTTTAATTCATTGATGTGTTGAGTTCTATGCTTTCGTTTGTGATTTCAATTTGCTAAATAAAATAATAAAAAAAAAAGAAGGAGAAGGTCAATCTCCTAGTGACATCATTTGCAGATGTCTCTGATAGGAAATCCTCTCATATTAACTTACAAAATCGAATGTATTGGTTAACATTTCTACTCCATCGAACTAACAACTAGTTGCATCAGAGAGTTTGTAGTTGAAAAATAAAGTGCAATAGATTGTAGATCATGTCGGAAATCAATAGTTTAGCATACGTTAAAATGTTTCTTCATCTCGCTAAATATCCCGAATTATCTGTCAATGGTATTCTTCTCAGTGAACGAACGAATACGACATCGAACGATGATGTCGATTCATCATCGTATCTTCATTTCGTCGATTGCATTCCGTTATTTCATGGCGTTTTGTCATTATCACCAATGCTTGAAATTGCATTGACACAAGTGAATGCAAATGAAAAAAGAAAAAGTACCGATCAAGAAGAATGAACGATTTTGTTTTTTATTTAGATTGATGCGTATTGTTCGACAAGAAACTTAACAATTGCTGGCTATTATCATGCTAATGAAAATTATACGGATAAAACGTAAAAATATGAAAAAATATGAATCAAATTCTTATCTTGTTTTCTCACTCTCTCTAGTCCGAATTTGACAGCGACGAAAATAATGGACAAAATTCAAGAGCATAATCCTCATGCTGTTTTATTCATGGTAAATATTCGAATATATAATTTAAAAGAACAACAACCGAATCGATGATTTTAGATCGACAATGAGCTAGTTGATTTGAATGAAAATGATCGTTTTTATAATGTGCATTCGTATGTTGATAAAAACTGGAAAATTGTTAATGATTCGTATGTGAATTTTTGATTTCGAATTCTAACTAATCGATGTTTGTTATTTCTTTTAAAAGCCATATCGTCAGTGATGAAAGTCGTTTATTTGCTTTGAAACTTCTGAAAAACAATCAACATCGTCAATTAATCGATTTCGACAATCATTTAGATTTAATCTCGAATGATTGGCGTAATCCAACAATTCGTCAAGAGCTACAAGCAGCGCCATTCTAGAATTAGATTCAAATCTCTCTTTTTTTACTTTTTCGTTCTTAATGTTGTACTTCTCTTCTCTTCTTTTCTTTTCTTTTTCTTTTTCAAAAACAAACTAATTGAAAAAAGATTTTCTCTCTTTTTGTTTTTGATGAGTTTATTGTTTCGACCATATTTCAAACGATTACTCACAACAGCAGCGAATTCCGAATTAAATCTAAGTGAAAATTGCATTCGACGTCTTCAAACAATTCTCAAAGATCAACAAGAACATCTTCGTGTATTTGTCGAAGGCGGTGGCTGTTCGGGTTTTCAATATAAATTTGTCGTTGAATCAAAAGACAAATTAAACGCTCAACAAGATCGAATCTTCGGACGAAACGGTGTACAAGTCATTGTCGATAAAGATTCATTAGAACTACTCAAAGATTCGACAATCGATTATCAAGAAGAATTAATACGTTCGAGTTTTCGTATTACAAATAATCCAAACGCTGAGCAAGGCTGTTCGTGTGGTACATCATTTTCAATCAAATAGAAACATGTCAGCATCAACACTTGTCTCCGGCTCGATACGAGCTGTTAATAAAGGTCGTCGTTTAGTTAATCTACCTTCTCGTGCTGCTATAACTCTCACCGAAACTGCTGTTCGTCGTGTTAAAGAACTTTTGAAAGCGAAACCCGATGCTCTTGGACTTCGAATTGGTGTTCGAACGCGTGGCTGTAACGGCTTGTCGTATACACTTGATTATGCAAGCGAAAAAAAGAAAATGGACGAAGAAGTTAATCAAGATGGAGTAAAATTATTAATCGATCCCAAAGCACAATTGACTCTATTAGGAACAGAAATGGATTTTGTTCAAGATAAATTAGCAAGTGAATTTATATTCAATAATCCGAATATAAAAGGAACTTGCGGATGTGGAGAATCATTTAATGTTTAACACGAACGATCTCATCCCGTTTGTTTGTTTGTTCTTTTAATGTACTTTTTTTACAGTAAAAATCCGAATTGTTTGCTTTCCCTTTCTTGCTATTTCAACTAGCAATTGGAGTGTCTACAAATGTTTTAGATGGGTCGACGAGGTCATAAGAAACAAAAAGCATTTAAACGTGCTGTGAGTTTTACTTTGTTTATTTTTTCGTTCATATTAAAAAAATCGATCATTGAAAATAGACAGTTGATGCTATACGTAAAGCTCGTCTTGAAAAACAACAAGGAACCGATGGACAAACACCAGCAACTGCAACTAACGGAGAAGATCCACCACGTGTCAGTCAATACGAAGATATTGTAAAAGAAAATGCTCTTTTCGAAAGATTCTATAAAGTATAGAGAATCGTTCTTTGATTGGTTTTTTTTTCATTTATTCAATATTGATAGTCAATGAATCTTGTGCCTGACGATGAATGGGATGCATTTTTAGCAGCATTGAAAGAACCATTGCCTGTTACTTTTCGTGTGACAGGTTTTCGTTCGCATGCATTTGCTGTTATGCAGTTGATTCGTGAACGATATTTTCAACCGTTAGAATCATCGACAACGATCGATAAACCGAGAGAACTTGTTTGGTTCGTTTTTCTAAGATTTGATTTTAAAAAAACTATTCATTTGAATTCAACGTATTGTTGTATTCAGGTATCCAGGAAGTTTAGCATGGCAATTGAATCTTAGTCGAAATCAACTACGTAATTCACCTGAACTGCAAAAATTAAAAGAATTTTTGTATGAACAAACTGAACATGTAAAATTGTTTGATTTCAAAAGACGAGAAAAAAAAACAAAGAATTTTATTCGCTTTTTCTAGGGAAATATCAGCAGACAAGGTAGCTGATAGTGTTTCAAATAGATAGAAATTCAATGTCGTAATATTCTTTTAGAGGCTGTTTCAATGATTCCACCGTTAGTACTCGATGTTCAACCACATCATAAAGTAAAGTTTCGAGAGAGAAAAAATACGAAGTCGAATAAATGATGAGCTTAGGTTTTGGATATGTGTGCAGCACCTGGCTCGAAAACTGCACAAATTATCGAAAGTCTTCATCGTGATGAAACCAATCCTCTTCCTAGTAAAATCTTCGTTTTTTTTTCTCGAAACGTTTAATATATTTTTCTTCAAATATTTCTCAGGTGGTTTTGTCCTTGCCAATGATGTTGACAATAAACGTTGCTACACGCTCGTACATCAAGTCAAACGTTTAGAAAGTCCATGTTTTGCTATTATCAATCATGATGCATCGAATCTACCGAATTTAAAAACACCTGTATGCAACTATTTATCGAAATTCATTTCGACTGTGTTTTTCTTCTATTTGAAAGGATGGAAATCTAACATTCGATCGTATTCTCTGCGATGTTCCATGCTCAGGCGATGGTACACTAAGAAAAAACCCTGACCTATGGAAAAAATGGAATCCAGGTCATGCTTTCAGTTTACAATCGATTCAATTACGTATTGCTACACGTGGCATACAATTGCTTGCACCCGGTGGTCTCATGGTCTATTCAACATGTTCGATGAATCCCGTTGAAAATGAATCTGTTGTTTGTCAATTATTACAAACATTTCAAGGACAAATATCCCTAGTCGATATTGTCGATAAATTACCTGGTCTGAAAACAAAACCTGGCTTGACTAAATGGTGTATCATGGGAAAAAATCAAGAAGTTTACAATTCATATGATGAAGTACCTAAGCATATGCAATCATTAGCGAGACCAAATATGTTTCCACCATCGGATGATATTCTTCAATCGTTACATATTGAACGATGGTAACGAAAACTCTTCGTTTCAAAACTATTGTCAAATTGATTTGATTTAGTATTCGTTTGTTGCCTCATCATCAAGATACTGGTGCTTTTTTTGTTGCACTTTTCCGTAAAACTGACGCGCCAATAAGTGAATCCAATCAGGAAACGACTGGACAGAAACGTCCAGTTGAAGAAATAACATTCAATGAAGAAAAGTAATTTGATAAATATCTTCAATTTTAAACTCAACTTCTCTCATTCAGTGCTAATTACAAACGAGCTCGATATCATCGTGAAAATCCGTTTATTTTCTTCCAAGAAAAAGATATCGAAGGCTTTTGGCAAGAAATTCGGTAAATTAAGTTGACCTTAGATTTATTCTGAACATCATTTGTTTTTTTTAGTGACTTTTTTGGTGTCGATCCGTCCTTTCCTGCCGACCAATTAATGACACGAATTGCAAGTGATAGCGGCCGAAATATTTATTTCGTATCCGAAAGTCTCAAACAAATCGTCACACAAAATCAAGAACGTATCAAAGTATTTTTGATTTTTAATGAATTTTCTGTTGCAATAATGAAACATTTTAGTTTATTAACATGGGTGTGAAATTGTTAATTCGAACAGACTTACGAAATGATAAAGATAAACGTTCATTACGACTTTGTCAAGAAGTAGGAACTTTTCTTTTCGAAGAATTCTTCGTAAATAAATCGATTGTTAAGGGTATTGCGATTATTAATAAATACTTTTCGGCTCGTCGTATTCAATTAGAACAATCGGATTTGTTAGTATTATTATCTCATACTCATACACAATTTGCTAATCTATCCGAATCAATTCAAAAACAAATTCAAACAATATCTCAAGGTTAATCAATGAATTCAATCTCTTTTTCCTTTGGTAAACATTTTCAATGATTTAGAACTCGGAAGTGTTATTTGTTCACTTACGATCAAATTGCACGAACTCGAAATACCGATCGTATTTGTTTCATTTGCGACCGTTTGTTAGCCATTCATCGAGAAAATTCTATTTATCATTATGTAATATTGATCAAACGATCATAAGTAAGATGACATTGGTTTTTATTGATTCAAATAAGTATTTTTTTTTCATTTAGATGAAATTCTCGAGAAATTAAAAATCGAAGAGAAACTGAATAACACACCGAAAGCTGACGATGATTCTTGATGTGTTTGTTTACACTCTTTTTTTTCTATTGTTCTGTTGTTATCCGAGACAATAAAACGAAAAGAAAACAAATTTGTTATCGAACATCTGGAAGATTTCTTCATTTAGAAAAAAAAACGGAGAATTTTTTTTTTAATTTATAATTCATAAGCAAACAGTGAAAGTGCACATGATTTGTCTTGTTTGATGTGAGATGTCAAAAGAAGAAGAAACGTTTTAGTTGCCATCTGCTTTTAGAAGCGAATCAAATGCACATATGTACTTCGTTATCGTTCGGAAGCCAGATGACGAAGAAAAGTGATCTTTACCATTGAAATTCTACCTGTGTACAAATGTTCGAAGGCGTGACCACGCTGAGAAATCACTTTAGTTCAATGGTTGACTGATTCAAATATTGATCGAATTAGAAGAAAAGAAAAAAAAAACGAAGAACTACAAAACTAATTGATGAATAAAGTTTATTCTCGAACGACAGTTGACACCTTTGTGAATAGGTCACAAATGTTCATAGCTAAACACAGCAGGATACTTGTTTCTCTAATGACTCTCAATTAGTATGCGACACTTTAACAATTGAACCAAATGGCAGCCAAGCAATGCTCCATGCACGAGTGATAGTCAATGAATAATACGATCGATAAAGTTTATCTTGATCGAAACTCTTTTTTTTTTGTTTTGAGAAAGTCCCATGGAAAGTAAAAATGCCAGCGTGATGACGGATTCAGTGAACAAGATCAAACAAAAAAAAACGCAAAATTTTCTCTCTCATTTTTTTTTGATGAAACAGATGGACATGTATCTATCTATCGTTCATTGTTCTAATTAGAAATTGCTCAATGAATAATCATGAGGATTAGATCTCTTTAAAGTCAGTCGACTCATCATTATTTTACACTGTCGGCTGATTTATGATCACATTGAAAACGAGCGTGTACAACAAAAAAAAAGGAAAAAGATCTTATACATGCGTGTAATTGAATGAGCATACGTTGCTTTCCGTTCACACTTTTTTCAAAATAAAACGTGTCAATTTAGACGCCTACTGTGTGAATAATAAAGTACCTCGAGGCATCAAACAATGTGTAAATCCGGCACGGTACATTAAAATTCTTTTAATTAGACTAAGACAAAAAAAGAGTCATGGATCATACATAGCCATCTCTAATTGTTAACCTTTTCTCTTTGAAACAATGTTTATTTAGATTCAATAAATTGCTAGTTACATCATCTTATGCATGTCTATATGTCGAGTTATATACGTAGTATATCTTCTCTCACTATTCAAAGACAAAGACAAAGAAAATCAGAGCATGAAGATTAGCGTAACCTTTCGTATGTATGCATGTATTTCTTTTTTTTTCTTTATACAGATACAATCATCACAACATCAAAATGAACACAATTCACAGAGACAGACATACAAGCATGCAAATGAGATATAGATAAAGATAGAGAAGATATTCCTATTATGTAGATGTGATTTTTAGACATTCTCTCACTGTCTAATACTGTCATTATAAAGACAAAAAGAGAAGGGAGTAGAGAAGAAAAAGGAAAGAAATGTAGGTATTGTTCTTTAAACGACAACTTCATAGACAGTTTTCTTGTTTTGATGATGCGTTCGAGACGGTGTTGAATAGCCACTTTCGGCACTATCTTCTTTCGTGTTCTTATTCGAAACAACTTCATGAACATTGACCATGGGCGATGTTGTACTTGTATAAAATGGAAAACCATAACTACCATATTGCGATTGTGTCCAAAGTAGATCATTTTGTGGTGCTGATAGTGAGAGATCAGTTGGATTTGCATAGGATTTATATGATAGATCCGTTGGATTAGTTATTGTTGCTGTTGATAATGGATAGAAATCTGTAACTGTTAGTTGATCACTGCCGGATAGTGATGATGAATTCGGATTCGATAGAATTGGATCACTTGAACCGCTGACACTACTCGAGCGATGACCATTCGTTGTTGTTACAATGAGACGATTGGTTTGTTTGTCTTTGAATTGATCGATTTTTTGTATTTCAGCTATTTTAGTAAATGATGTTTGAAGTTGTTTTTGATCGGGATAATTGAATAATTTCGTTGGCGTATGAATTGGTTCAATGACAATTGGATGTTGAAGCGATGATTTTTTAATTGATGAATGAACTTAAAGAGAGAGAAAACAAAATCAACAGCGATGAGAATACGTAGATTCGGCAAATGACTTACTGTTTTTTTGTTTGAGATTTTTTCGTTTACGATTTTGAATTAAACAGAAAATGCATAGACCACAAAGTATCAAAGAGAAAACAATGATAATCGAAGCGATTAAAATAAATAGCCAATTAAAAGCAATTTCACGTTCTAGAAGAAAAAAAGAAAAAGAAAGTCAGATGACAAGACAAAAATATGTCGCATACTCATTTCAACGGGCATGGCTTGTCCACAGAAATCTTCATATTGATCAAGACAAATCGAAACATTGAGAATATTATTGAGTTGATTTTCATTGAGAAGTAGTCGTCCACTCGATGTTACAATCCGTTCGCATACGTTCGATTGATTATAAAGATCAATACGAAGACAAAGTGGAACTTTTAATGAATCGAATGTCGAATTATTCAATCGATAATCCAATGTTTTTTCCGAATAATGTACAAATGAAGTTTCAATATCCGGTAATTGATCGATTGTAATTGGCACATTTTTTGTTCGACCTGTAATCGATATCGATTTTCGATTTTGTCCAAGTCGATTACGTGCTCGAATGGAAATATTATATACTCGATCATGTTTAAGATCTAATCAAAACAATCGATGAATTCATTTCAAGACAACAATGAATACACATACTAATGAACGAAAAATGACTTTCATTTGTTTCTTTAACAGGCAACTCATCAAGTGAAATCATAAATGTTTGCGGCCAACCACCGTCGAAGCCTGGTTGCCAAGCTAAACTAATTGATGAATATGTCACCGATGTTAAATTGACATTCATCGGTATTTCAGGGACATCTAAGACACAAAAAAAACAACAATCGAAGGTCGCCAACTGCTGTTGGTCTTCATACCTTTTGATCTCAATTGTATTGTTGTCGAATTCTGTCCTAATTTATTTGAAGCCATACATGTATACAAGCCATAATCGAAATTTGATTGTAATTGTTGAATAATTAATGTTGATGATGTTTGATTTTGAAGAATGGAATATTTATTTGAATAGAATATTTCACGATTATTATACGACGAAATCGTATTCGATGAGGAATAGGCATCGATTTGACAATGAATTTTAACGTTCATTGTAAATGGATCAGCGGCAAGAATTGGTGTTAATGTGCGAACAATCGGCGCATCTGAAACGAGATCAAAATCATTCAATGATGTCGAACAGCAAAATGTTGTTTTGTTTTTTTTCCCTACATTCGACTGTTACACGTGTTTGTGCTTTATCGAACTTTTCAATTGAACTACCATTCGAATATTTCAATGTGTTCTTTGCTTGACATGTATAGAGACCAGTGTCGATTTTTGAAGGTTTGTCAATAATTAATGATGATGTCAACGAACTCACATTTAATTTCTCATTGTTTTTATACCATTCATATGAGTCAATTGTCGGATAAGCATCGACAATACATGTTAGAACTAAACGTTTGTTTTCAGCAAATATACCGCCGCCATTAAGACGAACAATTGGCGCATCTAAATGAAAGATTTTTTTCGTTGTTTGTTTCTGTTAATTCAATAATGTCAATCTTACATTGAACACGAATATGAACCGATGATTGACTACGACCAATTGAATTCGATGTTAGACATGTATATTCACCTTCATCATTTCGTTTAACTGTTTGAATAACTAACGATGGCGAATGAATGCCGGGCATCGATGCACCATTTTTAAGCCATTTAATTGGCTCAATTGTTGATGGATTGGCTTGAATTTGACATTCGAGTGTTAAACGTTCGTTTTCGATAACGAGCAAATTAAGATTAGTAACAATCGATTGACCATATCGAAGGTTTATTTCTGGTTTATATTGAATATTTAATAAACGTGAAGTCAACAATGGATGGTCCAATGCTTGATTATGAACCTGACATGTTAATTGTCCATTATGAAAACGTTTCTCCAATGGTAAACGTAATTCACTTGTATTCGGTGAAACCGTGTACAATGATGAATTAATTGGAATCTGGTTTATTAACCATGTAAATGTCGGCAACGGATTACCTCCTTGTGTTGTACAAATAAATAAAGCTAAACCATTTTCGACCAAAGTCTCATTTGATTGATAGAGTTCCGGTTTACTTGGCCGTGCTAAACAATAATAAAACAGCATGATAAAAAAAGATCATTATTCATAGTTCATACAATGGATTAGGCTTATCTATTCTGTCTATGCATACACATCGTATACATGTTCATTCGTCTTTTGTTTTATCTTCTTCTTCGTCTTTCGATGATGATTATTATTATTATTATTATTATTATTTCTCTTCTCCCAAGATAATCGTACGCATGTACACTTCAAAGAAATACTTTCAAAAATGTTACATCAACATGATCAGATGAGCGAGCATGAAGATTTTGACCTTCGTCGCTTTGATTAAAATCAGGAAACAAAGAGAGTAGGGTCAGACATCAATCATAGTCTTGACCTTCACCTATATGCGCGTGTGCATTCCAAACGGAAAGAGAGAATAGGGCATCCAACTGTTTGTCTGCTATAGAAAAGCTATTCGATTAAGTTTTGACACGGAAACATACTCTCCGGATGTTGTCCTATGTCTTGAAAACGAAAAACATACAACTTAATTGAAACTCATTTCTTTTGATCTTGTCTTCGTATTTCAGAATCGAAAACAAACAAAATATCAGTTGAAAACGAATAATAATAATGTTTCTTTTCAATACAAAAGAAACGACAATATGTGTATGATTAGTCGATATGTTCGTGCTTGATCAGCTTCGATTTCACTATCATTCTCTACCGACAATATGACCGGCCTTGTTCTTTTGTATGTCTCACAATTCATATATATATAGATGTTTTAAATTGAAAAAAAATGAAAGTACTCATTGCCGTAGGCGTATGTATGTTAAAATCAAAGTCTACTATAGAGGATATATATATATATATACATACATACACACATGATTGAGATCAGATTTCGTCTGATCCTAACAAGACATGTGTACGCGTGGGATCAAGGTTGTATGTTTTCTTTTTGGTTACACGATCTTAATTCGAACTTACTTAGAACGGTTAAGACAATGGTCATCGATAGGCCTTGATCAAAATTTTGACATAAATATCTTCCACTATCTTGTCCGGCAATTGTTTTAACAATTAAATCATATTTGCCGATGATTTCATATTTGCTTTTATCACCTGAAATTTCTTGATTAACAGAAAGAACGACACCATCTTTGGACCTAAATTTAAACAAAAAGTAAATATAAAAACAATTCCTCTGTGTATTTTCTATCAATCATTACCACATGACACGATCTTTGTCGGTAAGTTTATCGAATCGACACGAGAGTACAACATCTCGGCCTTGTTTTTCTGTGATCGTTCGCGTACTAAGTACGGTCGATGCCTGAAGCCAACCAATGGCAATAGTCAATAATAATAGTAATTGTCCTATATAAATAAAAAGATGATAATAGGACAATCTTAATTGCATGGCTTCTAGTCTTTCTCATTATCGAAAAAATTCATCTAAGAATGATATGTGTGTGTCATTTGAATTCGTTTTGCACCCATATATATCTAAACATGTCTGATAATGATCAAATGCAAGTCTTGACTTCACACACAATGAGAGAGTGCTTTTTTGCACTAGACACGTACTCAACCGTAACCACTTTCATTCATTTTTCTTTAGCTCTATCGACTAAATGTCAATCATCTTTGTCTTGTCTCTCCTCCTTCCCGCGTTTTTGAAATCAAATGGATCATCATTATCTATTCTATCGGTTAGACGCGTCAAAATCGGAGGGAAATGAAAAAGAGATTGATCGTATTTTAGGCCTGTCAACTCGACGCATATTTTATTTCTTTTGACCATCAAAATAATGAAGACGATGGTCGTCTGAACGGAAATCAATCGTTTTTGGTTTTTGTTGTTTTCTTTTTCTTCTTTTTTACTAGAATACGAAATATTCGGGTCAAGACAGATGTATTTGATTTGAGCAAACTTATGGTCACTCATCTTAATTAACAATTGAGAACGAGACAAACAACATATGAACGTCAACAGATGAGTAAATGTTGATTCTTAAGAAAAAGGAAATTCAACGCGCGAACGCTTGTTCATTTTCTTCTTCTTCTTCTTCTCGTTCGACACAACCATGATATCGATATCAATCACACGAACGAGAGAAAACGACAGACTTAAAACTAATTCAAATTACGTTCGACATAGAACAATCGATGTTATGTATTTTTTTTTCTCAGTAATTCAATATGATTATTCTCACTTCTCCAATTGCAGACACATACGTATAGAAGGCAAAAAAAACATAACAAACTAACTCTAATGAATTAAATCGCAAGATCTTCGATCATACGGATTGTCTAGTTGCCGTAGGGAGTTATCTCATACACGTATGTTGTAAGATGTATTATTGTTATTAACAGTCTTATCTGATTATTTTTGTTTCTGCACGTTCATCTTGTCCGTCATTTTTCTTTCCCTAAGTAGGTTAGATTTGTTACAAAGATCGACACGAGCTCCTGTCATCATCATCATCATCATCATCGAACTAACACCCTGAAAGCATAATCCCATCTCTCTGTCTGTATAAATGTATACACTAGACGTAACACTCATCATCATTGCTGCCATATATAATCAATAAAGAGAAAACAATAGATGAATTGTTGCGGCAGTCTTTCTCGTTTTTTTTGTTTCAAATACGAAGTCAAGTAGAAGATTGTTGTGTAACTGAGCATGCGTGCACTATATTAGAACTAATCTTAATTGACACGTAAAAAAGAAATTGTTAGCTGTCAATTTCTATCAAGGATAGATACAAACCGGCTGTTATGTTTCAAATATGGCACTTGAGAATTCAACTGACCAAAACGAAAGAAATAAAACAGTCGACTTACCATAAAACATCGTTGATTTCATTTGTTCAGTTTGTGTAAATGAACTGTTCGTGTAGAAATGATGATAATAATGATCGAACGAAATCGTTAATCTGGACACAAGGGCGTAGGCGAATTTCTTCTTCTTCTTTTTTCGTTATTTGTTACGTCAAGTTAAAGTTCAACATACGAATGTATGTCTTCTTCTTCTCGATCCGGATAGAAATGAATTTATAAATAAACTGTACAACGACAAGCAAAGAAAGAGAGGATCAATTCGATTGTATATGGATAGGATAGAGAAAGAGAGAATGCGAAGGAGAGTAATAATTATTATACTGACTGATTTCTTTCTCTTCTCTTCTCTTCTCTTGTTTAGCAATGATGATGATGGGCAAATATGTACGCACACTCGTACAGCAAGAGAAATGAATGAATGAATGACCATTGCACATTCTCTCTTTCTCTCTTCTTTCTCTCTCTTGGTGAGAGAGAGAAAAAAAATGGCCAGAAGAACAAGAGAGATATGTCAAAAGTCTACTGGAAAAAATGTACACAACTCTTCTAATTCCATTTTAAAATCATACATATTATGATGATAAAAGACAGAGACACGTCAAAACTAAAAATCCCTCGAGCTTTCGTTTTCTTTTTGAATAAGTCAGTACGACTCGAAGAACGAGCGACGACACGTGAAAATTTCTCAAGATGTCCATTGCATTGATCTCCTTCGGCTAAATTCTAATTTAGTCAAATTTCGTTTCTTTTTCTTCTTATTCTTTTGTAACACCCGATTACATGAACAAATGTTTTCCGGTCTCATTAGCAAAATGAAACTCTTTTCAAAATGTTCATTTGAACCGAACATCCTGTTCTAAAACGAACGTTATACATTCTTATTTCTAAATGATTGAACATACACACATATATCTCCTCTCTCGACATCTGTGAGATAATCCCAGGTGTGACAATGAACTGTTTTACGCTTTTGCACTCGTGTTTTTTTGTTAATCGATTGCATAAGATACACACAAAATTCGAATGATCGAAATATTCATCATTTGTTTCTTTTCACCTTCAATATGAATAATCATAATAATAATACAAGATTTGATTTGTTACGGATAACGAACGAGAGAAAATGATTAACTTTCTCGACTCGAATCAGAAACGTGTATAGAACAGCATGTGGCATTTCCATAAAAAAAAGAAAGAAAAAAAGCGAAAGGATTGCGAGAAAAGTCATCTATTGCACGCCGTTTTAATTATAGACTGTACAGTTTTTTTTTCATCATCATATCCGGATTCATTTTTTTTGTCTATTGACGGACGCCGCCAACTGAGTGACTGAGATGGTGTCATTTCCTCGTGCAAATTATAACTCATATATTTGTTTTAGTGTTTGACTCTATTGAATAAAAGATTAAACTTCTTCGCCATTCCGTCATCACCAAACAGAAAATTGGATGAGATCAAACGTGTTTAGATTGATGAACAGAGAATATTAACAATACACAGAGAAATGAAGAAGAAGAAGAAGAAAAAAGGAGGAGCAATAGTGAGAAAAAAGCTCAGATGGATAGACGAGATGTTTATTTATGTTCATCAAGGGCGTTTCTCATCAGCTACTGTTTATTTTTATGTTCCGAACATTGGAAATTGCTAGACAATAAGATCGTAATAGACGACAAAAGAATGTGAATTTATTCACTTTAACTCGAGTAATAAATGAATATCAATTAGCTATATTGTACATCAATGATTTCCGACTGTGATCCGCCTTTCACATTGATATTCAGCACAAGAGATTTGCCTGACTGTCTCATAATCATTTGATTCGATTAATAACATTGAATTTGTATGTTTGACACAATATGAGATTTAATAAAAAAAAGAAGACAAGAGACAGAGTATTCACTGTCCACTGTCCATAAAAAGAAAGAGAAAAGAGTTTGCTTTTATTCAAAATAATTCCATCGAGATTTCCCATCAATACAAGCCGAAGTAGATCTGCATAATATTATATTCGACGACATAGACAGACAGAACTGATGACAAATTTACTATTACTCATCATCAGATGGATCAATGATTGAGCATGCAATGCATATATATTCTATATGAATTCATTGAACACAGACGCAAACGGATTTCTTGTTTTTTCAATTAACCAGCAGATAAAAATCTACTAAATTTTATTATTTCGTTTTTAAATAAAATATGACACGAAAACAAATCTCGGATATCACACGATTGGACGCAAGAAGAAGAAGTAGAAGTAGAAAAATCATTAGAAAAATTTGAAAGCACATGAATTACTAAAAATAAATACAAAAAAAAAATATTTAAAGATGTCTATTAGGAATCGCATCATGATAATCGGCTGCTTGTTTATATTGCAAAACAAGACGACTTAAGTGTTCATTTCGTTCGCGTAGATATCGAATTAAATCACCTTGTTTTTCTATAATACTCTCTTTGAATGTTTCATCACTAGAGAATAACGAAAACAAAAAAAAAAAGCGTAAGAAAATGAAAATTATTTCAAATCTACTAACCGATAGCCAATTTCATTTGCTGTGGATTCGGTAGTAACAAATGTTGAAAGCATATCTTCGTGTGCAGCGTCGGGACGAGCTCGTTCTTTGTTAAATTTCATTGTACGTGCTAAAAAAAATGAAAATTAATTATGATCCAATTTCATATAATCGAAATATTTACTGAGGTACATAAAAAGAGCAATTAGAATTACGATTAATTCGATAGCAGAAAGTCCTGCTAGAAAAAACCACGGATCAATATAACGTCCTTGTATCATCCATAGATAATATTCGAATATTTCAATAATACCAACAAGTAGCGCATTTCCTTAACAAAGAAAAAACGAAAATTTTATTTAGAAAACTAGTTTAAATGAATAATACCAGTTGAAATAACGAATAACGGTGTCCGTCTAAGATTCCTCGTTCGACGATAAAAGTCTAGATAACCATTTTGTCGGGATGCGTCTTGATAAAAGTGATACAATCTAAACATTCAAATTTTCTCGAATAAATAATGAACAATTAAAATAGCATACCGGTCAAATAAAAATGCAACTATATAACTGCTCGCATGAACACCCAAAGCTATATGATATGAGGTCGGGTCGTCTCTACATGCTGTAGTATTTGTATTATTTTGACAAATAAATTTAGGAGGATCATGCAGATATCGTAAAGCTGGAAAAGTGATAATTGCTCCTAGAAAAAGAACCTGAATGAAAACAAATAGATACGAATAAAACTCAGATCGTTGACAGGAAATCTACTGTTAGAATTATATGTAATATAATGAAACCAGGTGTTCGAATTGGTCGATAGGGTTGTTCTTGACTGTCGATAAGCGGTGTGTTTTCACGAGGAAGTTCGTCTCCATCATTCAATGATCGATCATCAAATGAAATACCCTGTTGTTTTCGAAAAAGAAGATAAAGTATGTCAATTCTACTCTGTCACTCACGCCTCCATTTCGACCATGTTGTGTATTTAAACTGACCATCTAAAAAGGAATTATTGAGTAGTATACAAATACATAAAGAATAAGAAGAAGAAGAAAAAGAGAACAAAAGAATATTTCATTTTTGCCGACTTTTTTTTTGTTTCCCATCACAATTACACACATATGCGTGTGCATATACGTTTACTTTCAATACAACAACACGAAAAAAAGGGGGACAAAAAGCGCAGAGAAAAAGAAAACACAAGAGCACGTAGTTTTATTTTACGTCGTTTATATTATCATAAGAAAAAAAAAAATAATAGTTAATAAAGAATAATTGTTGACGAAGAATTTCACTCGCAACAAATTCTAATATTGAACGTTGAATTAGTAAATTGACGAGATAGACAAATAAAGAACTGGGATACTGATCGATTTATCTTTGAAGGTGAACTTGGTTTTTAAAGTAAGATAAGATTGTAGTGAGGTTCATTGAAGTGAGAAAGCAAAGAAAAAGAAAGAATGTAGGAAACAGTGCTTGAAGCTTAGTTTTGTTCGAGTTCATTGGCTATTAAAGAAATGGATTTGTTGAATTTGCACGTGGTTTACCGAATTGATTTGGCATTTGTGGGACGGGTGGATGTTGTTGAGCGATATTCTATAGAAAAAAGCAAACAAAACATAACTCAAAATGTTGCGTACATGGTTCTGTTTTATTTTTATACCATAAATGGATTGGATGAATTTGAGGGAGGCGGCATAGCGAAAAAGTTTGATGAATCTATGTGAGAATTGATCGATAGATAAGATGAAATGTTGTTGTTTTCAAGTCTTACTAGCTCCGAATGGTTGTTGAACAAATGGATTCGATGTCGGAGGAAATTGTGAGGGAAATGATTGCGAAGGAAACATATTGGTTTGTTGTTGAACAGGGAATTTAGGTGGCATATTCGTTGATGGGAGTGAACTTTGAGGAAGAGTTGAAAAGGGTGTGCCACCGAATAAATTATTATTTAATCCTGACGATGAAGTTTGATGACCTAATTCAGTAAAATGAATTAAAAAATCTTAGGAAATTCAATTCATACCGCTGCCATTAGCTGTGTTGCCAAAAATGGAAGGTTGATGATCTTGAATTGTATTTTGTGAGCTGAATAATTCCGATAATGCTGCATATTTATCTGCCTATAGAAGAATAACGAAGGTATTCTACGAATTTTCATCAGAAAATTTAACAAGAAAAACTTACAGGTTCAGGAGGTGGATGAGCAAAATTATTGTTTGGCATAGATTTTGTATTAGCTAAAGGTGCGGTCGTAAGAACATTAGTCGATGGTTTTGTTGTTTCAACAAAAGCACCCCAATTGACATCATTCGATGATGTTTGAGTAAATGGTTGATCTAGAAATGAATATATTTCAATGAATTCATTCATTCATTTCAAATCGATTTACCTGAAAAGAAATTGTTAGTTGATGATATATTATTATTTGTTGTTGTTGTGGTGGTTGTAGACGGTGGAGTTTGCAAGATATCAAAAAGTGCTAAACAAGATAATGATAAGATGACATGATTTTGTTCTCATTCGAAATATTTTACACGTTGATGTTGTATTTGATGTTGCTGTTGTGGTTATAGGCGCGTCGAATACTAACATCGGTAGTTGAGACGATGTAACTGATGGTGCACGAGTTGTCTAAGAAATTTGAATGAAATTTTTATTCTCATAGAATAACGAAACAAACTCGAGCAATATTAGTTGTTGAATCCTGTGGTGGTGTTCTAATTGAATTAGTGATACTATGTGAATGTGGGAGAGATGATGTTGATGTTTTCGAAGATGTTGCATTTGTTTTATCGAGACTAGCTTCGGTATCAGATTTGATCTTTTGTTTCATTGCTTCGGTTGGTTCGACATACCATCTGAAATAAGTCAATTTTTTTCCAATGAATTCTTCTCGTTTATCTTTGAACTAACCTCTTTCGTTCATATTTTTGAGAGAGAAATTCTTTGAAACGTTCGGTATCTTTCGGATCAGGTGAAAATCCTGCATTGGCATCGTACAAACCGAGATAAACCATTTTATTTAACTATCGAAAAGCAAACATCATCATCAATTTAGAATCAATCAGTTCGAATTTTACTTGATTGCCATGAGCTTTCATAAAATCAACTTCATCTTGAGTAAATGTTGACATATTGATTGATTTTACTCGATGTGGTGGATTTAAACCTCGTCTAAATGGATGACATTCGTTTGTTGATCGGTTCGAAAATATTTCACACTTACAAAAGACCACTACATGCTGTACAAACGAAACTACCAACAGTAACACTAGAGGAAAATAGTTTTTTTTGACAAATTGAGAACTGTTGATTTGGTTTTTTACTCGACATAAGTTGGACCTTTGGAATTACAATCGAAACATTGTTTATTCGTTGGTAATGATGCTAATTCACGTATCATTTGAATGTATTTCTCTTCTTGACGTTTATTCTTCGCTGTCGAACTACTTGCCATTTTATTCGAATAGAATTTTTCAAGATGAAAAAGAAAAAAAATAATAAGATGAAATCTAAAATCAAATCTATTGATTGAAGAAAGAAATTCGTTTGTTTGTTTTTCAGTTTATTGATTAGAAGTGTTCTGTTTGTGGTGAATGCTAATTTTGAAAATAAGTAGAATACACACAAGAAACGAACTCTTTTTTTTTGCATCCTCCCCGTTTCTTTTTTTTCTTCTACGCACCGAAACAACAAACGACCAACCCGATAAAGAACGTCGATGATTCATTCATTCGATGAAAAAACTACACAGATTGGCAAATACGAACAATCAATAGTCAATATCACTTGCAATCAAAAGAATATACATGAAGATCAGATTTCATCAGACAACTGATTTGATAGTTATTTTCAACTAAATTCGTTTTTCTTTTTGTTCAACAATAGAAAGAACAATGAATATGAATAGATGTCACTTGATTTGATCATCATTCATCTGTAAGCTGATTTTCTTTTGTCGTTTCTATCTATCGGAAGATAGAAATCAAATAAAGCATAAAAGAAACTCGTCGAGAACTGAAATAGATCTTTCACTATTGTTGTATTTCGTTTATTGACTCAGTGGAATGAAAGGCAAAAGGAAAACGGAGACAATTCACGTTGATACAGGCATGTTGATTGCCGATCGAATCCAATTGATATAAGCTGATGTTTTCGTGAACACCGTTGGAAATGCCTGTCGACCGCAGCCAATCGCATAACTAACAACACCAGCAGCATACCAACGATCATTTAAATTATAGAATAAACCGCCGCCACTATCACCTTGACATGATCTAGAAATTGAAAATTAAATATAAATATTTTCCTTAATCAATAACGACAAACCCGTGATCTTTGTTTGCTGGACCATTGGGTGCA
>ERZ781398.1613-NODE-1613-length-20850-cov-4.374946_pt1 | contig 20850 bp, 28 predicted proteins | sample MGYA00433077_ERZ781398 | MGnify/ENA primary metagenome ERZ781398 (study PRJEB29847, sample SAMN06458254) | wastewater metagenome | isolation source: Wastewater bioreactor | place: South Africa: Cape Town | study: EMG produced TPA metagenomics assembly of the... | reverse complement strand
ATCATCATCATTCAACGAACCTGTTCAAATCGCTCTATTTCATCATCATCCCAATTCAGTACTTATCTGTGACAGTAATTCATTATTAATTATTGATAAATCTACGGGTGATTTAATCAATCAAATTGATACACGTTCAGTGGGCATTAAAACAATAAAAACATTCACAATCGGTCAACAAGATGAAATACTCATTGGTGATCATCGAATACATATGTTTTCCTATGAAGGCAAATATCTTCGACAGATTTGTTCGTTAACATTACAACAAATCGTCGATGTTGATGTACATGTCACACATCAACCGCCGGATTTAATTCCATCGGATTATAAACAACCGATTTATATGTCTCAACAGTCGAAATCAAGTCAACATTCAATAACAAAAGCAACTGGAGGAGGTAAAGAAAATCATGTTTCAATTGATCTAATTCAATTTTCTTTCGAAAGGCTTTTATACGGCACTTCATGTCGATCAAAATGGATTTCTATTGGCAGGCAAATGTGAAAAAAATGGTAATGCTCATATTGAAATCTATGATAATCAAGGTCATTTATTACGTGTTATTGATTCCTATACTCACCGTTTACGTCGACCATGTTCATTAGTAACAACTCTCGACGGTTGTGTGTTTTGTGTTGATTTAACTACTAATTCCATACGAAAATATCGTTATACATAAACAATTTTTCTTTATTCTCTCAGGTTTTTCATATTCTCTCTTCCAGGCAGCGTAGTGTGTGTGTGTGCGTGTGTGTGTCAGATAGTGAGCCATTGCTTTTTTTTCTCCCTTCAACAGTTTCTTTTCATTATGATTATTATTTTTGTTTCTCACGTTTTCTTTTTCTTTCGTGTGCCTATTGTACATTCGTTTTCTGGTTATTTATACAAACTTAAAAAAAAAACACTGAAAAATGTTACCCGTTCGAGTATATTACTTCCTTTTTTTTATCATATAAAAATTCAACTGCAGCAGCAGCAGTAAATGAACGCAATTTTTTTGTGTCATCATCATTTTTTTTTGATTAAATATATAAAACAAAAACAAGTGCTATTAATAAACATGAATGAAACCATTGAGAAAACAAAGTATCACGACAAAAGAAGAGAAATCATAATAATGATGATGATGATTGATTCGACTCTCAATAAAAAATAAAAGCATGATATAAGAAAAACATGCCTGATGAACAAATATGGCAAATATTTCGCACTATTGATATAAGATTCCAAGTGAGTAGGAGAGTTTATGATGTGAAACAAAAGTAGTACAAGAGAAATTCCCTTTGAAAACAAATAAATAAGCAGATATCAATTAAAAATGTTCATTTTGAAACTATTTGATCAGTAAAAGAAATGTTTAGTTCTACAGAACAATTTAAACATAAAAAAAATCTTGTAACTATTCAAGCGACATCTTTGACGATTTATATGCGAATAGATTTTTACTAGATTGGTTCCATTTCATATCCATCCATTTCAAAGCGAACTACCAGCTTCGTCAACACCCTCAACAAAACAACACTAGACACAATATATTTCATTGATTCTTTAATAATGACTTTCATCAACGGAAATGACTTAATCGACTAGACTTGATTTTGGTATTCTTCGACTATCTAATTGTTATTGTTGATGTTTTAGAATGAATTTTATGATTTCAACGTGAATCATTGCAAACGCCTACGTTGAAAGAACAAGAAAAAATAGGGGAGTCGATTTTAAATCTAATATATAGTTAAATGTCGACTCCGATGTTGCTATTGTAATCCAATCCAAACTATGCATAAAACCCAAACAAATATTTCGCTTAGTTCAACAGATAAAAATGTCAAAACTCGTGCTGTAAGTTTAATTATTGATTATTATTTTTTTCTGCTTCTTTTCGTCACATACTCGTTTCAGAACTAACGGAAAATGCTCGTATGCTAAAATAGTTTTATCTTTATTGAGGATTAATGTTTGCCTATTCTTTTTTTTTGTTCTTCTTCTTAGTGATCTAACGAGTTTCTCGTCGAGATCCGTAAAACGAGCTGGAACATCCATTTATATTCTATTTCCTTTTTTTCCACAGTTAGTTTTCTAGTTTTTTTTTCTTATTATTCTTTTTCCTTTCTATTTGTTGTTGTCTTGATAAATATCAATCTTTTTAATAAGACATTTTCAAAATGGAGAATAACACGCTACCAACTGTCACGCCTTTATTAACAATTTATGATGCATTCGTACGACCATTCGTACAAGAATCACCGTTTCATTTAACTATTTCGTCGAATTTCGACCAGGTAAAAGAAAAGAACACGACTGAGAATCGAGATTAGTCAACAGAATAAATAAAGTTCTATTTTCTTATCGAAATTGATAGCATGATGAAGACCTTGTCGATTTAATAAACTAAGCTTCTTACTTCTTCATATCTTATGGTTTCAAGTAATCACGATATATTAAAGCTTGACTTATTATTTTTTGTCGACATGCGTTTCTATAGACTGGCGCGGTCAACTGTAAGTACAAACGAAAAAGCATCAATCAATTCGATCTCGTTTTGTATTAAAAGAATGCCATTATTTTATAGTTGTCCTTCAGAATAGAGGCGTAATTGTACATAGTTTTCGTTCTCTTCCTTTTGGTATTATGCATCAGTTCGTAAGAAAGAAAGAAAGAAAAGCGAAATGAAAAATGCGTGTATGTGTACGTGTGTGTTTTTCTTTTCTTTGCGTTTATATGAAACATAAAAATAAGATTTGAACTAACGATGAGTGACGAAAAAGGTAAAAAAGCGTTGAAGTTAAAAACGTTCGATGAAATACAAAACGATGCTGCCTATGAAATAAATTTCTTTCCGAGAAAACGTCGAGCACAACTAGTTACTAAAAAAAGTCTATCGATCGACGACGATGAGGATAATCAAGTGAGAATATATAATTTTCGCTATTTTTTGTCTTTTTTTAAAATATTTTCATACATTCTCAATGATAATTTTCTTTTCGAAGGCTGTTACAGATTCAGACAATGGCGATGATTCCGATGAAGAAACACCAGCCGGGCAAAACGATAAATCACTTTCAACAACATCTAAACGACCAAAACAACGAAAAGTACAAACAAATCGCACAAAATCAACATTTAAAGACGCTGATTTTTCATTTAGACATACAATCCAGAAATTTTACCGATCCATTTCGATGATGATCCGACAAAATCAATGGTTACACTTTCGAATTACTTACTGAAACGACGCAAATGGCCGTATCGTGGTTGGCATAAACGATTCTTTGTACTCAAAGATGGTTATTTAACCTACGGCAAATCGGAACAAGATGTAAATTAGTTTTGATTTCCTCTTGTTGCTTTTACGATTGTTTGTTTTGATTCAATCAGGTTAAACGAGGTCGTTTGAACGGCAAATGTAATACTGGTTTTTGTTTTGTAACATTTATTCGTGAACAACAACGAATCAATATCGATGAATCAAATTCAATTTATCATATTAAAATCAAAGATATTAAATTATTCGAACAGTGGCTCGAACAAATTAGTTTACATCGAAAATATCAACAGAAAACTATCGATCAACGATATTCAAAAATCGAAAATAAAGAAACAGAAAATAATAACGAGAATCAACAAACAAATAGGTTCGAATCAAAACGATTGAATGTTGACATTTGTTTTTTTTTCTAATTTGTTCGATTCCAGTCCGGTACCAACAAATGATCGAACAGTACAATCGGAATTTACTGATATTCAAGCTGAATTAAGTCATCTTTCTGATATTCTCGAACATATTAAAATTCAACCAATGCCTTCAACAAACAGTATCTCATCGAAATCAACTGTAAACGTGCTTTCATTGTTCTTTATTATATCGACATTTCCTTTTATTGTTGTTGTTGTTTAGGATGGAACAAAAGCAAGTGGTCATACTCCATCAGCGAGTTTCGGTAGTATAAATTCGATAATATTGTCTGATTCGCAGAGACAAGATTATTTTGATCACGCAAAACGAGGTTGGTTGTTTTCCCCTTCGTCTTCGAAGATTTAAATTTGATTCCTTCCAGTTTTCGATAATTTAAATAATCTCTACAAACGCCTATCCAGTCTTGCTTTAGAACAGCATGCTCAACTAGTAAATGAATATTTCTTTTTTTTTATCATGAATTTAATAAATATTGACGTGTTTTATTAGACAAATACAGCGAGTAATGACAGTGAAAATATCTATCAATCATTTCCATCACAACGTACAATGTCAAGACATGGATCGATCTTTTACGATGCCCCCGAACCACACGGATCATTATCGGTTAACGAAGAGAAAGACGAACTATCGAAATTAGTAAACAACTCAAAAGCAAATATAGTCAAAAACAAATCATATTTCTTTTTTTCTTCTTATCTTATGCAGTCCGATTCGGAAGCATCGAGTTACGGCGATGACGATAGTCATGCTGGTGACATGGAACGTCAAATTTCAATTCCTCCACCCATCAGTACTCATCAAATCTTATTATTCAATTAATTCTCTCAAATTTCTAGGACCGCCGAGTATCAAATGGCGTCGAACATCGTTGCCAAGTTGTGCACCGGACACATCGAACGTCGGCCTATGGAATATCATGCGTAAAGCAATTGGTAAAGATCTATCACGCATAGCTATGCCTGTTGTTCTGAATGAACCATTGGGTTTATTGCAAAAATTATGCGAAGAAATGGATTATTCGGATTTACTCGATCATGCTTCACAAACGGATGATGCACATCTACGTCTTGTTTACGTTTCGGCTTTTATTGTTTCGACATATTCATCGAATTATTATCGAACAGGAAGAAAAAACTTCAATCCTCTGTTAGGAGAAACCTATGAATGTATCCGAGAAGATAAAGGCTGGAAATTTATTGCAGAACAAGTAGAAATAAAACGAAAATTTAGATTTATTCTTTCAAGAAAGTTTCGTTTTTTGTCAATCTAGGTTAGTCATCATCCGCCTATTAGTGTCTGTACGTGTATATCTCCGAATTTTATATTTTCACAAAGTATAAAAAACGATTTTGATCTGAAATTCGACTAAATTTCTTATCTCATAGAACTACAAGCCAAAATGAAATTCTGGGGAAAATCAATGGGTACTGACAAATTCAAAATATTATTTTTCATTTCGTTCGTTTTTTTTTATTTTCTCATAGAAATCTTTCCGGATTCATTGAATATTCTCGTATTTCCGAAATATAACGAAACAATAACTTGGAATAAATGTAAAATGTGCATACACAATGTTCTCTCGTCTGAACGTTGGATTGATCATTACGGTGATGTACTTGTTGAAAGTTCAACTGGTACAAAAGCTCGAATTAGTTTCATGCAGGTAGAGAAAAATCGAACAATAACAAAAAACAAAACGCAAACTATTTTCAGAGTGATTATCAAACACGTTCGAACAATATCGCTGGCGATATTGTTGATATCAATGGTAAAGCTGTACATAAAATATTCGGTCATTGGCATGAAGAGGTCTTCTTCGGCACGGATCAAACAGCGAAATGTATTTGGAGACAAAGTAGAATTCTCGATGAGAAAATTCGTTTGAGAATAATAAAATTGTCATGTTTAGGTGCTGTACCGGAAAATGCGAAATTATATTATGGTTTTACAAGATTTGCCATTGAATTGAATGAAATTGACGATAATCTACGTGAACAATTGCCGCCAACAGATACACGTTTTCGGCCCGATCAACGGTTGAGCTTTGGATAAATTTTTATACAATTTGTGATTGTGGTTTTTTTTTAGATATCTTGAATGTGGTCAAGTTGATCAAGCAGAAAAAGAAAAAGCTCGTATTGAAGAGGCTCAACGTGCGCGTTCGAATACAATTTATGTTCCTAAATGGTTTCGACCCGATGGCGATCGATTTGTTCTAAACAGTGATGAAGATCCGTCGCATTCGTATTGGAAAAAACGAGAAGATCATTGGTCAGGAATCGAATTTCTTCAACTATGGTAGAATTCATTCAATCCATCAATGTGCAATGTCTTCTAGTCATTTTCCGATCCTTCTTCTTCTTATTCAATAAATATATACGTATTTCAGTTTGTTTTTTTTCTCCTGTCCCATTTTTTAGTGTGCTTCGATTCCATTTATTTATTCCTTTGGGTCTTTTTTGGTATTGATACGCTTTGTGTTTTTTTTTAAATTAATTCACCGAATAATACTTGACTGAAAAGTCACAATAGTGCAACAAAACAATATGTCATCTTCTTCTTTTTTTCTTTATTTATATAAATTCAGCATAAATTTTTCAATATTTATCTACTTCGATTCTTAGATATTTCGCAGTCAGTAAGAAAGAAAAAAAATATATGAATCATCGATCTAATTCACGTTCAAGTAGATGGGATAATGATGATTATAAACATCCAGTAAGTCATATTAAAAACTTAAATAACGACATGCGGTAAACATGACATTTAATTATGTGCTTACCTAGTCAAATTCAAAACGCTCTCGTTCACGTTCACCTCACTCATCTTACGGTATAACAAGTGAATCTTATAATCAACGAAAACGATCTACTCAAACATCAACAAAAGCTAAGCCGAATGGATTTGTTCCTGATGAGGAAACAAAAAAATTCTATGATAAACCAACTGAAAATGATACAGGCTTTTGGACGTCGGAGGATTATACATTTCGTGATATGATTGTTAAAGATATTCGAGCTGAAATCGAAGATGATATAGCTAGTAAAGATTCGGATGACGAATCCGACGAAGATTCAGAATTAGCTGACTATGCCGATCGTGCTGATCTCGACGATGACGACGATGAAGAACAAAAGAAAACAATTGTCGAACGTTTATTGCCAATAAAGAAAGACGATGTAGACTCAAAGAAATATGTCAAACCAGAGAGTAATACTAAATAAGCAATTATTCTTTTTGTTTTTTTTTTGTACTAAAAAGTCTTCAAGAGAAAAAAGAATAAATTTTTGTTAAAAATCATTTTGTATATAAATAGAACAGCTTGCTGATATTTTTTTCTATGGATTAAATCAAACGAACATGATAACCTTCATAAATGAAAAATTTTCTCTCAACCGAATGAAAAAACTTATTAGAATCTGTGATTAAGTATTAAAATGAAGGAAAAGCAAAAACAACATTTCTTATTCGATAATATATACGAAGAAAAAACAACTAATGAGATAAATTATTCGATATGTCAACCTACATTCCGCCTTTTTTTTCTTTTTTCTTTTTGATCATCAGACATTTATTGAGAGGCAATCAAAGTACATTTTCAATTATTTTAATGAATAGCCAAAAAAGAAAATACTTTTCTTTTCTTCGCAAGTACTTTACAAGATAATATTCGACGTATTTAGTTGTCTGTTTTTTTAAACTCTCATCTTGTTTTCTCTAAACTTTTATTATTATTTTTTTTACTGAAAATAAATCAAGATTAAACTCATTTCTTTTTCTGTATAGATTGTTTTTCGAGGTAAATTTCTCTTAATCCTGTATGTGCGTGTTAAAAATTGATGTAAAATGTCATGCACTATATCTTGAAAGATACGATCGAGTTGCTAAGTTGCATATTTTCTTCGTTGTTGGGTGCTGCGTCGATTGAAAACACAATCGACTGAATATTTATGTTACATTAAATCAATGGCTAGGGTCACTGAACGAGCTGCTAATCAAGAATTTCATTTCTATTCGTTTCAAATAACATCTCGATCAATAAAATTATATAAATTACGTCTGCTATTTTTAATTGACAATACATTGCTCTGTCTCGAAAAGAGAACAAAAAATATTTATTTGAGATAAATTTTACATTTAGTAAATATCTGACTTTGAACGAAACAGATCGTAGACGTCTTTTATTTCTATGTTAACGGCGCAATAGAATTGAATGACAAATTTGTATTGATTTACAATCAAATTCAAATATTTTCTCTTTTTAAGACAACATAACAGTAAATTTAACTAATTCTCTTTTTTTTCTCATTCAAATAATATTCTATTAAAAAAAGATAGATCACAATTAAGTAAATATTATCATACTTTGTCTTCGCTGTTTGTTAGTTGGCATTTAGTAGGAAAAAAAAGAGAAAAGAATATTTAGTTAATTCATTTTACGCCCCTAACCGTCATTGGATTGAAATAAAAAACGTTGGTGTGTAGGCTGTTTAATTAGATGACTTTTTCTGTGATGGTGATGATGATTAGTATTTTTCATATCTAATTTTCTTCTCATCAAAAACATTAACGTTTGCATCTGTTTACTATTTTTCTTTTCATTTTATTGTAATTAATTCTTCGAAATAAGACAGATTTATCTTTTAAACCACTCCCTTGCAATGTTTCCCATTTTAGAACAATGTTTGATTAGGTGTTTACAAAGAAAAAGACAGAAAAAAAGAAGAGGAAGAAAAATTTGTAGACAAAGTCCTTTTTTTTCCTTCTTTCTCTCATTCATTCGTGCTTTTCTTCTTCTCTGTAAAAGTTGAGTGAAATAAAATTCTTTTTTTCTTTCTTTCTTTCTTTCTTTCTTTCTTTCTTTCGAGAAAACACCTTGTTTCAACCAGAAACTTCATTTCAAATATTTCAGCTTAGTTTATTTACACGTCGAATGAGTACTCCCAAGTTCGATGCTATTTGTTTATTAATTATTTATTTCAAATTATCTTGTACGTTGTTTTCTTTATTTTGCTTTTTCTCAGAAATGAATGAACAACTTTGTTAACATTTCTTATTATTTTCCTTTCTCTTTCTTTTATCGATAAAAAATCCGATTACTCCTGTGGGAAAATCAGAACGACAGCTCCTTAGGTTTTTCAAGGGAAATTTCTAGACGTATTGATTGACTCACGATAATATTGACTAACGCGATCAATTAGTAAGGGCAAAGAAAGTTGTTTTACTCATTCAGATAAATCATACCTTGACGAGGGTGTTTTTTTTGTTCGTTTTACATTAGATTATTATTTTTACATGACACAACATAAATGAAAAAATTGTATGTATGTGTGTGTGTGTGTGTGTGCTTTTTCAATTTTTAATAGTCACGGATGTCGGAAAGAAGATCTCTGTTATTAACGTAGGTGTTTCACAAAACACGGCCATTATATTATCTCTCAAGCAACTATAAATTACTTTTTCTCTTTATTCGCTTCATTTGTGTATACGTCCTATTTTAAGGTCATAGTTGAGAAAAAAAAATGTCGAGAACGTGCTTGGATATTTACCTTTTCTTATAGTGACGACAGCATACAGTTGGGTGTTTGTAATCAAACGTAGACATCATTGACGTCAAAAGGAAGAGAAAGCAAATGTAAGATTCGCGTCCATAAAACTGTACAGCAAAATAAAGTCATTCTTGCAGTTTCGTTCGATTTCAATATTTGTTTTTCTCTGTCGTTTCTTTTCTATTCTAGATTCTGTAAAGAAAGAAAAAACACAATTTATACGAGTGTCCTCCGGTGAATGATAAACTCATGGGCAATCATTTCAATACAGCGACGCTGGACGACGCTACAATTACTTTAATTAAACGAAAAACAAGAATGAAATCATCGGAAATAACAAGTTGGTTCAATGAATTAAAGGTATGCTAAAAAGAAAAAACAACATGCTGATTGAAAAACATTTCCGATTAATCGAGGGCAAATATACGTAGATCATCGCAATTATGCCATTCTCGATTTTCAAACCTGAAGCTAAATAATGTTGTTCTCGTTTGACTCTTTTTTCTTTCAAATGCGTAAGCGCAGAGTAATTAAAATCAACTTGATATTATCATCGTAACAAAAGGAGAACAATTAATTACGCATTCAGTCAAAAAGTAAAAGTAGCGCGAGAAGAAGAGATGGTTATCGGTGCTTCTGAATATCATGCTTGTTGGTTTCCTCCTTTCCTCGAATTTTGACTCGAAAAAAAAAGAGAGGACAGAATATTTCCGTTTGAAACTCGATTACTAGTCATTAGTACTCATTCTTCGAGGCTAATTTTGTCTAATGATAAATTTTTTTTTTAATTCTCGTTTAGACGAGATGTCCAAATGGAAAAATGACAAAACGAGATATGTTAAGATGCTATAAGGATTTGAGCACGTGTGACATGGATAAAGTCGAACATGTTGTCACTGCAATTTATCAAGCATTTGATACAGATAATGATGGAAAAGTTGGTAAGAGAAATAGTTCGATTCGATTTTCTTACGTAGATTAACTGAATTTTGTTTGAATGATATTTAGATTTTAAAGAATTTGTTATCGGATTTCTGCTGACAACAAAAGGTTCAATGGAAGAAAAACTTGACTATACATTCCAATTATATGGTAAAAAAAAAACTTTGTGTTGTTTTTCTGAAAGAAAATCATTTGTTTTTCAAAGATATCGATAAAAATGGTTTTATTGATCAAGCCGAAGTCGATATTATGGCTAAGGTATGTTCATCTCTTGATTTCGAAGATGATTTTTATGTTCTTCTTCGTAGTACGTTCTTCGAATGTTGGGTGGTAATGGTAATGAATTTGAATCTGTTGAATTATTGAAGCATTTTATTATGTCATGTCATTGCAACGAACAAGGACTAATTACCCGTGATAATTTCGTTCGTGCTCTATCACAAAATGAATTACTTAGTCAATTATTATCTCCTTTTACATAATCGAAAAAAAACAAAACGATTCGACTATCGAAATGCAAAAAACGAAAATCTTCCGCAGACAAGAACTAAACTTAATTAATAAACCCCAATTTTCTTCTTTTTCTTGTTTCTGTTTTCATGATTGTATATGGATTTTTTGTTTTATTTTTCAACGTTCAAATATATATTTTCTTTAAAGAAGTACTTATTTCATCCGGAATGTTCTTTTTGATGTACTTGAAAAGCAAAATGTTCCTTTGTGTTAGTTTTTTTATCTAAATTATAAATATATAGACAAGATTAAAGGCAACCCAGGGTATAATATGACATTATCATGCAAACATTATATGTACGGACAAGGTCTATATCATGAATAAAGAAAAAAAAAAGACAAGAAGTTTGATAATTAAACTTAAACTCTGAGAACATACGTGTATTCAATGTTTTCAGGACATTTGAAAAGATCACGATTCAACTATTTTAAATAAGCTAAATCCACTTTACCCAAGAATGAATTTAATTTGAAAGAGCCTACTTAGTAGCATGACTTCTACTTGAATGAGATTAATTCCTTTAGAGAATTCTTTCATATTATTATTGCTTTGTTTGGCTTCTCATTACTCTATAAATGTGTTTTTCTTTCTCAGTATTCAACGCTATCTTATCATTTGTTTTAACTTCATATGTTAAGCTGCATTTATTGACAAATAAAAGAGGATAATAATAAGAATAGAAAACTAAAAAGAAAAAAAAATGTTTGCTTAAAATTTTGTTAGACAATGAATAAAAAACACGAAATAAAACAAAATATTGAAAAGAAAAAGAATTTTCAAACAAAACAACATGTTACTGTTCAATTAGCAAACGAAAATAGTAATAAAGCAGATCGGTTTATTTATTTATTCTTCGCGTCTTATGAATTCGAACGAAATCGACCACTGCCATAGCCGCCTTTGTACGAATCGTATTCATCTTTTGTCGAACGCGAACGTGAATTGTTATTAAAATTGTCCCGTTTGGATGATGGTGTGTAATCGTCATCATCGTCTTCGAATTTCGATTGGGACGATGGTTTCGAATATGGAGGTGGCGAAGGAGACGAGCGATAGCTACTCTTGTAATTCGAACGAGCCGGTGTTTTCGAAGGTAAATCATCGTCATCATCGTCTTCAAATTTTGAGCGATTGTTCTGTTTGGATGGTGGAGGCGACGGCGATGAACGTCGAGTACTTCCGAAAGTCGAACGGGTTGTTGGTTTGGATCGTCGATCGTCATCATCGTCATCGTCTTCGAATTTTGAGCGATTGTTTGATTTTGATGGAGGAGGCGAAGGCGACGAACGATAGCTGCTCTTGTAATTCGAACGAGCCGGTGTTTTCGAAGGTAAATCGTCGTCATCGTCGTCTTCAAATTTTGAGCGATTGTTTGATTTTGATGGTGGAGGCGACGGTGACGAACGTCGAGTACTGCCGAAAGTCGAACGGGTTGTTGGTTTGGGTCGTCGGTCGTCGTCGTCGTCGTCGTCTCCGAATTTCGAACGATTATTTGGTTTTGAATATGGAGGAGGCGAAGGAGACAAACGAGTCGTCGGCTTCGAGTTGTATCGAGCCGAGGATTTCGGTGGTAAATCATCATCGTCGTCTTTCCAACGTGAATTTGTCTTCAATGGTGTCAACGGCGAAGATGGCCGGTTGTTGCTCTTGAAATTCGAACGTGCTGGTAATTTCGATGAGGATCCGTATTTATCCTCATCGTCGTCGTTCAATTTCGAACGAGAATTAAATTTCGAATTGGACAGCGGTGGTGGCGAAGGCGATGATCGAGTCAGACCTCGTGCGCCAATACGATTTGCTGGTTTGGTTAATGATGGAAGATCATCATCATCGTCCGATTTCTTTTGTGTTAATGGTTTTGATATCGACGATGAATAATTCGAATTATATTTCGAATTCAGTCCGAATTTCGATGTTGACGATGGCAGATCATCGTCATCATCGTCGTGTTTCGAACGTGATGAAAGTTGTTTTGGTGGCAATTTAGTATTTTCATCCGTATATCTCGAAAGTGTATTGATTTTCGAAGCTGATATCGGTCGATCGAGACTATCAAGACCGGAAAGTCTCGATCGTATTGGTGATTTAAATCGATCTTTATCATCGTCGAAACTACTATTGAATCGAGCAGGAGGAGCAGCTGCTGGTGCTGTTGGTTTCGAGTATGGCGAGAGAACATCGTCTTTGAGAAAACTTGACCGATTGAATGGTTTCGATAGTAGATCCTTATCGTCATCAAGTTTCGATCGTAGGCCTGGTATTGTGCCACGATAATCGTTATTGAAATTCGATCGATCGGATAATCGTTGAGAAGTTCGATTAAACGTACTCTTATTTTTGTCTTCATCACTATCACTGTTACGTTTTGATAACGAATTGTTCGTTGAGAATTTCGTATCATGTACGAGTGGACTGATCGCACGTTTTTGTAGTGGATCGACGCCTAACAACGATTTTGTATTCATTCGATAAGGAAAATCATCGGTCTTGATTGGTTTTTTAATTGTTGATGACCATGGTGCCTCATCAGGAAATGATTCATAAGTCGATCGAAATGATTTCGGTTCGTTATCATTCGATTTTTTACTTGCTGTTTCACCATCTTTTTGTCCTGTGCCGGTTAGTTTTTTCTTTTTATTAAGAGCAGGATTTGATATTGAATTATTTAGCGATCGAAGAGGTGGATCATCATTGAGACGAGAAATATTCGGTCGTGAACGACTACGAGCATTATCATCGTCACTTTCATCGTACGTTTCATTACCGGAAGTTTTCGTTTTCGATTTATTTAAATTTAAATCCGGTAGTTTAAGTGAACTCGTTCCGAAACGACTATCGAATGGTCTTCGACTGGCTGGCGGTGGTGTTGTGATTTTTCGTTTCCCTGCATAAACAACATCATCATCGGATGCCTCAGATTTTCTAAAAATACAAGATGGTATAGTTCTGCTGATAATTCTATTGGTAAAATTTTACTGTCGCCGTCGGCTACTCAAAGGAGATTTCGTTGGCACAGGAGATTTTCCATTGGTAACACGTGCGCTGAGTGTCGAATAGTTTTCTTCGATTGTTCGAATGAGCCATGAGAAACCTGTTCGAATTGATTCGTCCGGTTTATTATTGGCTGTTGGTGTTGCTTGACATAACTCCTTTAAACAAAAACACATTCGTTTTGAGAATACTTGAAAAGTTTGTTGACAACGAACGATTTTATGTTTGCGTCTTAAATTTTCGATATCGAGCTTTTCTTTAACGTCATCTTCGTGTCTAATTGCATGTCGACAATCTTGTTTATTAGCCAAACTAGATAAAATAGAAAAAAACCAATGATACTATTGAGTAAATCAAATTGTCTATGACTCACATTAAAATCGGTTTGTCTTTGAGATCAGGATGCTCGAGCAGATCTTCGAGTGTATCTTTATTTTCAGTGAGTCGTTTCTTCTCACTGGCATCAAGAACGAATATGAGACCATGAATTTGTTGATAAAAGTTCGACCAAGAACGTTGACGATAGCTTCTCAAACCACTGACATCAATGAGCGTGATTCGATCTTGAGATTTCTTATCTTTTTTTCCTGACGTTGGATACGGTACTTGACTCGTCTTCGAGCCAATCGTTGGCTCAACATCTTCTGTCGGAGCTGTAAAATTCAAGAGAAAAAACAAATTTAACAAAAAAAAAGACCAACGAGATTTCAATTACCTCCTTCGATTGCTTTCACTGCCGATGTTTTGCCTAGATAAGAATAAAAATAAATAATCTCTGAATACGAAATTCTGTTTACCAGCATTATCAAGGCCAAATACGCCGATAGTGATTTTTCTGCAAATAAAATTCAATCTCGTTTAGTCAAGTGAGTTTGATCCCATGTCTTGAATTCTTACTTATTGGTTTCTTTTGCTTGATCTTGGGTGGGCGATGATTTCGGATTTTTACACGAAGCAGATCCCATATTTTTACTTTACAATTTGTATGGCACCTGTTTATGTACTGCTGACAAGTTAGTAGAAGAAAAAAGAAATTAAATCAATAACTAAAATAAAATCAGAATAAATTCAGATTTATTTTTCTTTCTCTTCTTTTTTTCTTCTCTTTTTGTTCTCATGTTTCATGAGTTTTACTTTTGTGTGTGCATAAATACGCCCATAAAAACGTTCCATTCCATAGTAGCAACGTTGAAAATAAAGGATTTCAAACAAAGAGAGGTCGCTAGAAGACATTTTGACGTCACTGTTTCGTAACGATTAGAAACGAACAATCAACAAATAGTAAATCCTGACTTAGTTATGAATTTGAATGATTAATAAAAGACAAAAAGAAATATATATATTTATATTCAAATAAAAACATAGTTTATTACACCGAGTTTAAAAATCATCAATCAACTATGAAAGAACAAACATGTTTTTTTCTTTTCTATTCTACAACGAAGACACTTTGTATCTCATACGAGCTTGATTTCCATCGGCTATACCGACAAATGGTACGCCTAGTTTAGGTCCTGTATATTCAGCTTTGCCGATCGGTTTCGAACGTTGCCAAATGCCCGTATATTGTCCACCATCTGCCCATGTATAAGTACCTAAACCTTCGAAGAAATTTTCTCGAAATTCTCCATCATAAGATGAACCATTTCCGTATGTTAATCGGCCATTTCCTTGCATTTTATCGCAATACCACGAACCATCATAAATAAGTTGTTCATCAGCATTGATATGTTTTCCGTGACCATGACGCATGAGTTGTCCTTCATCAGTAACAACATATTCACCCTCATATCGATCACCATTCGAGAAAATAAATGCATCTTTTCGAATTTTAGCTGAATTTGATATGTTAAACAATGGTTTTTGAGGAGATATTGAGGATTTTACAGATGAATTGTTGTCCGCCATAAGTTAATTACAAAGATCACTATGTCTATTGATAAATTGGTCTTTTTTTGTTGTTATTCTAACTGTTTGCGTCTCTATAGTTAATGTACGAAGAAAAATGAGAGGAGAAGAAGAAGAAGAAGAAGAAAAGCGTAAGATTGTCTTGGTTACCTTCTTTGGTTTTTTTTCGGTTCTTCTTGTTAAAAGAAGCAAAACTGCATGGATAAAGAATAGCATAAACGAAATGTTCGTATTTGAACATTGTAATTATCGATCGAACGAAAGAAGAAGAACTTTTGATTTTTAATAAGAAAAAAGAACTTCGAGATGTCACTAGTTTGTGATGAAAAATTATTCTATAAAAGACCGTCGACAAGTAACCATTCCGTTGTTATCGTGACAACGATGGATTCGTCTGGTATAAGACGGAATAAACACAGTATACTTTTCTTTCTACCATTTTACTCATCACATACATAAAGATCTTTCTTTTTCTTCATTCGATATCATTGTTTGTTTTTAAACGTATTTCAGTTCAAAAGAAAAACAGATTCGAAATTTTAAAATGATGCTCGGCGGTGGTAACAGTTCCCAACCAATCATGGTTTTAAGTAAGTAACGAAATTTCATTTTTTCTTAATTAATTATCCGCATTTCAGATGCAAACACAAAACGAGATCAGGGCAAAAAGGCACAAATTAGCAATATATTTGCTGCTAAAGTATATCGTTGTCTGTTATTCTATGATTTCGAATAATTGTAATTTATTTTCATAGACTATTGCCGATACAATTCGTACGTGTCTTGGTCCACGTGCTATGCTTAAAGTAGATTTTTTTTAAAGAAAATTTTATATGATCGATTAAAATATGTTCTACAGATGGTTCTCGACCCAATGGGCGGCATCGTTTTAACCAACGATGGCAATGCTATTTTACGTGAAGTACGAAGTCGCCTAATGTGTAACTTGATTTTTTTTTCTCATCGATTTATTTAGATTCAAGTTCAACATCCGGCTGGCAAATCGATGATCGAAATTAGTCGAACACAAGATGAAGAAGTTGGTGATGGTACAACCAGTGTTATTATTTTAGGTAATTTCACTTATTTGACTTTTTGGTCTCTTATGAAATGACTGATTTGTTTAGCTGGTGAATTATTGGCTCAAACTGAACAGTATCTTCAACAAGGTTTACACGCAACTGTGATCATTCGTGCCTATCGTAAAGCACTCGAAGATTGCATTGAAATCATGAAAACAAAAGCTAGCATACCTGTCGATGTTAAAAATCGTGAAGAAATGTTACGTGTTGTTAAAAGTTGCATTGGAACAAAATATCTATCACGATGGTAGGAAATCAGAAATCGAAGACGGAATTTATAAAGATTCGTTGATTTTAGGAGCGATTTAGCTTGTCAAATCTCTCTCGACGCAGTACAAACGGTTATGATCGATGAAAATGGCCGACGTGAAATCGACATTAAACGTTATGCTCGTTTCGAAAAAGTTTGTTGCGAAAATCTGTCGAAGATATTTGCCTATGTATCCATCGAAATATTTAGATCCCAGGTGGTTCAATCGAAGAATCCTATTTACTTAAAGGTGCCATGTTGAACAAAGATGTTGTCCATCCAAAAATGAAACGGTTAGTTTCTAATGGGCAATTGGTTTGAGTTGTTGTTGTTTTTTATCTTGTAGACGAATTGAAAATCCACGTATTGTTTTACTTGATTGTTCGCTTGAATACAAAAAAGGTGAAAGTCAAACATCACTTGAATTCAGTGGCGAACCTGATTTCACGTAAGACATCCGATGTCTTTCGTTCGTTTTTTTTTCTTAACTTTTTCTTGACATTATTTGTAGACGAATGTTACAATTAGAAGAAGAAAGCATTCGTGGAATGTGCCAAGATATCATTGCAGTTAAACCTGATGTTGTTGTTACAGAAAAAGGCATTTCTGGTAGGAGAAAATGCGACTTTTTTCGGGTAGAATGTGTGTTTGTGTTTGTTTGTTAAGATGTTGCAGCACATTATTTAGCTGCTGCTGGTATTTCAGCAGTACGTCGTACGAAAAAATCCGACAACAATCGTATTTCTCGTGCAACAGGCGCAACTATTGTTAATGATACAGCTGATTTGAAAGAAGAAGATGTCGGTACAGGTTGTGGTCTTTTTGAAATTCGAAAAATTGGTGATGAGTAAGAACGAAACTCGATTTCTAAACTTGTTTCGATTCTATTCGATCGTTTAGATATTATACATTCTTCGATCAATGCAAAAATCCTAAAGCATGCACGATTATTTTACGTGGTGCTAATAAAGATGTTCTCAATGAAATCGAACGTAACTTTCAAGACGCTATGAACGTCACACGTAATGTTATGCTCGAACCACGTTTGACACCAGGTGGTGGTGCTGTTGAAATGGCACTTTCACGGTAGATTTTTGAGAGGGTGTTTCGAAATTGAATTGTTTGGGGTTTGTTTTTCTAGTGCACTCGATGCTATCAGCAATAGCGAAGGTACCAGCGGAACAGCCAATGACGAATTTTTCAAAGGTGTCGAAAAATATCCGTACAAAGCTGTTAGCCGAGCCTTGGAAATTATTCCTCGAACATTGATACAAAATTGCGGTGGTAATGTTGTCAAACAATTGACGACACTTCGAGCTAAACATCATCAACAAGCCGATCAATTTACATGGGGTATCGATGGTGAAACAGGTCAATTAGTTGATATGCATAAATTCGGCATTTGGGAACCGATTGCTGTTAAAATGCAAACAATCAAAACAGCTATTGAAGTACGAATCTTTGTAATTGTCGAAATTGAATTTTGTTTGTTTGTTTGTTTTTCAGACAGCTATTTTATTACTCCGTATTGATGATATCGTCTCAGGCACCAAGAAAGCAAGTACATTAGCTGAAGGACCAGGTCAAGGCGATGGCAAACGAAAGAAAGACGATGACGAGAACAAGCCAAGTGATGAATCAAACAAAGATTGATCTCATCAAACGACGAACAAAAAATGAATGAACTTTAAAAATTTCTCGTTTTTCTTTTCTTCTCCCGTAGGCAATCGTGTGTTTGCATGTTTGGTTTTCTTTTTGGTCTCTTCTTCCTCTTCTATTATCTTCAACTCTTGTTCTCGTTTGTTGTTACTCTTGTTATTGTTAAGCACATGCGTTTTTAAAAAAGCATTCAACCGATGTATTCTGATCAAAAGTCTATGGACGAAAAAAAAATAAAGAATTGAATATCGAGCACATTTTTTTAAAAATAAACAAAAAAGAATTACGATCAAAAGATTCTCCTTAATCAAATTGAGGGTCTTTCGTTTTCACTAGTTTATTTAAATCTTTCTTTTAAAAAAACAATATATAAATAAACATAATGGTCTTCGTCCACCAAATAAAATATAAAAAATAACAAGAAATATTCCGATTGCATACGACCAATAAATCGTTGTTTGACGAGGTAAATAACAATGTGATATTTGTTGATTGTTACCTGTGATTGCAAGAAAAATAAATGATGGATCATCACGATTTCGCCAAGTAAATGATGGTACTGTCCATTCGAGTGTTGTTTGACCATGAAAATTCTTATGTTTATTATGACAATATCGATGTGTATGAGCAGAAAATGCTAGTCGAGGTTCGAGAGTATTTAGAAGATGATCAGTTGCATCTTGAGAAAGAACATGGAAACGTTCTTTATGAGCAGGAAAATCTGAGTGAGACTAAAACATAAAATCGAACGGGGATTTTTCCTTTATCCTGAAAAAAGAAAAGAGTTTTTACTACGTTTAATAAATATGATGGTGATGATTTTGAACAATTAGCATCTGAAAAGCGGTATAGTGGAAAATGTGTCAGCAGCACTGGTTTCGTTCGTGTAGTTGATTGCTGAAGTTGATTACGAATAAGATTTAATTCGTTTTCAGCTTGTTGACATAATCGACATTGATCACCTTCGAATGCCATTGAATTAATTAAAATAAAATGTATATAATCATTGGGTACAGTTATTAAATGAACGGATGATGTTTGAAATGAACTTTCGAAACGTTTTAAACTTTTATCCGTGACGTCATAATGAAAGCCAATATCATGATTACCTGGAATTGCATACAAACGTATTTGTTCATCGACAGAAAATAATGAATGAAAATGTTTTATTGTTTGATTCCATTGAGTAGGTGAACTTGTTTGACCATCGGCAGTTAAATCACCAAGAAAGAAAATGATTTGTGGTTCAAATAGGAATATAGCTGATTGAAATGATCGATACATTTGCCAATCATATCGAAATCGTTTTAATGATAAACTTTGCGGAGAAGTAAGTAGATGTGTATCAGCAACGAACATAACATGTAATGGTTTTCGATCGGTATGTTTCGGTAATTGAATAGTAAAATCTTGATCGATTTTCGATAATTGTGGCCATGAACAGCCCAATAGAACAAAATAGTAAATCAAATATTCGCAATAGATAATAATTAATAATAGGAGAAAAGTGATTTTAAATAGAAAATTGAATATTGAATAACAACAACAAACATCTGTTGTCTTCATCTGTTTTTAATATATATAGGACGTAGTTTTCTTGTTCTTATTTAAGATTCGAACATAATTTGAGGGTGTTTGATTGATTAGAGATGAAGACAAATCTATTGCATTTTATATTCGTTCTCTAATAGACAACTAAAACAAAAGAGAAACGCCGAAAAGTTTATTTTTATTTTTTTCATATGGAATTTTTTTTTTATTTTTCTAAAGAAAATATAAATATCGAGAACAAAAAACGAAACAACAGAGAGATTCTTCCGTTTGACAACGTACAATATTATAAAAGAAAAACGAACTATTTTCCTGAAATATCTATTCTTTCAATTGACTTTGTTCGGCATGTTCTCGGACCGCAATTTTCGGTTTAACAAAAAGGCCAATTGATTTAGCATAGACTACGCCTTCGCCATTTTCGACACTGCCATGTACATAAACTTTTCGACCTTCGTGTCGTTCGACATGTGCACGAACTAAAACCCAAGCTGGAGTCATTAATGGTTTGACATAATCGATATTAAGATTAGCAGTAAAACAAGGACCAACACAAGAAAATCTATTCGAAAACAAATCGTTTTTTGACAGGTTTTTTTCTTCTCTTTCGTCTGAATCTTACGCAGCAGCACCACTGACTTCATCGAGCATTGTCGCTGTCAATCCACCGTGTCTACGCAAAAAGAAAAGAAACGAAAAT
>ERZ781398.1608-NODE-1608-length-20869-cov-3.775680_pt1 | contig 20869 bp, 17 predicted proteins | sample MGYA00433077_ERZ781398 | MGnify/ENA primary metagenome ERZ781398 (study PRJEB29847, sample SAMN06458254) | wastewater metagenome | isolation source: Wastewater bioreactor | place: South Africa: Cape Town | study: EMG produced TPA metagenomics assembly of the... | reverse complement strand
GTTCTATCATGAATTCGAGTCTGATTTTAGTAATATAGCCCGTACCAATTTACATTCCATGTATTATTTGTAGCAAGATTCATTAAAGTTGATGTATTCCAACCAACGAGACTGAGTACATATACTGTAAAAGAAGTGCTTGAAGGTCCATAGATGGAACCTATACCTGATAAACCTGAATGTGAACTAATTCCAGCTGTGCTAGTAAAATAGAGAGGTGTTTGATTGAAATAACAATTGGTTGTATTGATCGTCATATACATTCCATTATAAGTAGAATATGGTTGCCACAAAGTGTATGGTGAAATACCAGCACATGTACATGGAAAAATGCAAGATGATCGACTATTTGTAGTAGTTATTGTGGTCGTTATGGTTGTAGTTGTTGCATTAGTAATAAGAACAGTTGTGGTTACTGATGATGTTGATGCAGTTGTCATTTCAGTTGTTGTTGTTGTTGTTGTTGCTGCTGGTTCAAGAGCAATACTAATTGGAATAGCCATCGCTACAGCCATTCCTGCTCCAAGTAGTCCTATTAAAATACCTTTCAATAGTTCACAAAATGTGATGTAATCGGTCGTGTTTCTGGTCGGCATAGTCAAATAAATTATGTGTTTTTTTTTTCTTTCTGAAATATGTACAAAATGAAAAATACTTTCAGACTAGTGGTATTTACTCGCATACATGTCATACTTGAAACTTGAATTCAAACTTCAAATTTCAAATTAGTATTTCCTAACTTAAACTTTTCAAATTGAGGGTGAAGGCGGACCTGTGTACACGGTAGGCGTAATCGAAAAAGTGAGTAATTTGAAATTTGAAGTTTGAAGAGTTCAAATTAGGGAATGGGAATAGTAGTTTGAAATTTGAATTCAAGTTTCAAATAAGACACTACTGCTTTTGTTAAAAATTTCTATTTGTGTATGAAATAATCAATGTTTCGCGAAACCTTTTCTAATGAAAAATATAATGAATTTTATTCATATAAAAAAAAAGTACAAGAAAGGACATTCATTATAGTGTGCGCACCATTTCATTCCTGAAACTTGACATTTTGGTTATAACGAAATACGCATGAATACAATACAAAATCAGCGAAAAGTAAAAAAAATAATAAAGAAAATTTTGTTTTAAGATTTCTATTTCAAGAAATCAGTAACCGTAACTCATGTGAAAAGGATACCAACACAAGGCACAGCATATACACATCGAAATGAATTTTCGGTATCAACTTTTCATACAAATGAACCGTTTTCAACAGATATCATTCAACAAAAACATACCAAAGAAAGGAAAATATTTGGATTACATAAAAATAGATTACAACAAATGTATTACAAATCGATGTGTTCATCGAACGTATATTAGTTTTTTTTTTAAATAATACAGTCATAATTAATTTTCTTAGTTTTAGACAAATTCATTCAATTCAATAAACTGGAAAAAATCGAATTTAATTTCTCCTATGAATAATATAATATCAAATCAACAACAATTAAAAGAAAATAGATTTGATTTTAGTCAATCAATTACAAATACAAAAAGAACTAACGATAACCGTAAACGTCGTCGTTGCTGTTGTCCTGTTTATTCAACATGTTGTATCATTATGTCAATATTTCTGGGTTTATTATTGTTGATTGGTCTTGCTGCTTTAGCTGTTGGTCTTTCTATAACCAATAAAACTAGAGTCACTACAATTACAACAATAGCAGCGACTATAATTAATACTAGTACTACAGCACTATTATCTACAAGTAGTATTTCTACTACGTCGACAACAAGTGAGCTATTTTTGTTTATTATTTAAAAATTGTGATTATTATTTTAATAGTAATTACTACTCCAAATCCTTGTGGTACTCCTACATCAATCGGAAATTCTAGTAGTGTCTATTCAGCAACAACTGGTATTAATACTTATACTTGTTATTATTTTTCATGGGTAGCCTCTAATAATGGTTCAGTTACTCTTGCATTTCAATTTCGAAATAATCCTAGCCTATGGCTTCTGGATGATATTTCTGTATCTGACGGAACTAATGAAATGTTATCGGATGGAGGTTTTGAATCAGGCACTCTTTCTCCTAATTGGATAGTGTCTACACCAAATGGAGCTTGCGGCGGTGGGGCAACTGGTGCTAAAATACGTAGCACATCATGTCGTACGGGAACTTATTGTTTGTCTGATGGATGTTTAAATGTTGCTGATCAAGTCAGTCAATCATTTTCAGTTATAGTAGGGAATCCTTATTCCATAAGTTTTTGGCTAAAACAAGGTGGCACTGGATCTGGTATTTATGTTTCTGTCACGATCTTCTAATGCTATATTGAATTTCTCTTTGTATGTGCTACAAGTATAGAATTAGAGTTTTTTTTTCGTTTGATTGCACAATGAAGACAGTATATTTACATAGATTTCTTTTTCTATTGATTCTTTTCTTTTCTTTGATGAGTGTTGACACACTATAAACGAGCATGTCAAATTTGAACTTCGAAATATAAAGACACTTTTATTTTATTCGCATTTATTCTTTTATATAATAAAACAACTGATAAGAAGAATAAAAAAACCCATTTCTCATTGTGTCACATGTATAATATAAAAACAGAGTAAATAGGTTGATATATTCAGTTGAAATAACACGTTTGTTTTAGATCGATTTATTATTGATTTTCATGACAGAAGATTATTTATCAAATCTGCCCGTTGAAATACTTCAACATATTTTTCAATATTGTGATTCTGTAACAATTCTATATAACATTGGTCGTGTATGCAAAAGACTTCGTGCTATTGCTTATCAATATAATGAAATTAAACTTGAAATTACTTCAGGAAATTGCAAGGCATTGAAGCCAATTTTTCGTCTGATTCCTTCGGATGTAATTACTTCTATCGAGATATCGGATTCTCTCGATTACAAATGTAAACCTGATCTGAAATATTGTCTATCTAAAATTGCTGGATTTACACAAGTTCGACATTTGTTATTGAGTACCGAATACGATTCTGATTTGGAATGGTTTTTGAAAAATTTAAATGGGATACAACCAATATCACTTACCATTAATTTACCACAGAAACCTAGTGAATTTTCGTATTCTGTTATTCCAGTAATAATTCTAAAATTAAATCTTCAGAAATTATCTTGGAATAACTTAGATTATAAACTCAAAAATATGCCATGGCCTTCCGACTATAAATTAACTTATCTGGCAATGAATAGTTGTCTTTATAGTGAATATGCTGTCGTTCTTCAGAAATTACCTTATCTAAATACATTACGATTAAAGAAAATTATCCTAGACAATGAGAAGATGTCTAATGTTTCATTTACGTCACCGTTAACTAGTCTAACAATTGAACAGTGTTTATTATCAACAGAACATATCAAATTAGTAGTTTCAAAAACACCTGCACTTCGTAATTTAACACTAGCTTTTCATGATAAAACATGCCAGTCTATTGCTGATATTTACGATTGGGAAAAGTTTGTTCGAATTCAATTGAATTTTCTCGATAAATTGGAATTTTCGATTTCCTATAAATATTCACTTGACGATATGATTAATCTTGAGTTATTCGTCCTACCATTTCAACAATCATTTTGGCTCAATGAAAAACATTGGAATGTCGTTTGTGAATACATAATTAAATCACAGGCAAAGCTTCTACTCTATACGATAGCAAGTGCTAATACGTATTCTCTTCGATATTCATCATTTAATGGAATTCTATTGAAACAAGATAACTATTATATGACCAAGCGAAAAGAATATCAACGAATTGATATTGTCCAATGCGATGTAAAAGAAGACTGAATTGAAATTTAATCTGATTCATTCGATTTAGACACTTTCTATACTGGATCTGCATCGGTCATGTGATAATCTCGTAAGTGTGAAATATTTGACTCATGCATTAAAAAATAATCAAGTAATTTAAATTTATTTCTCGTGCTAGTTCAGATTTTTTTTCCTTTCTCAAAATATAGACTCTTGTCAAATTGGATCTAAGCATAAATCGAATAGAAAATACTGGCATACAGTTGATCGTTGATGTAATTAAAAATAGCACAGTAATTCCGATATTTTTAACATATGCAATACCCTTAAGACTGATAGACACTTGTTGAACTGAATCTATCTGATACATATATTGGTGAAGAAGGTGCACGATATGTATCAATTTTTCTCGAAAATAATATGGTAATTCATTTTAAATCTTATACATTTAATATTCAATAGTAATATATAGACGCTTAAAGAATTGAATCTTGGTCGAAATAAAATTACAGACACTGGTATTCGCTATATCGTACAATCATTGCAAAATAATAATGTACTTACTAAATTAACTATTGATAGCTGTTATATCAAAGAAAAAGGAGCCCATTTTATAGCTCGTCTATTGGAAAACAATACAGTTAGTTACTACGGTTTTGTCTTTATTCTACTTTTGTTATTAATACATAGGCACTTACTATGGTGAATTTGGCATATAATACAATAGGAGATAATGGAATGCAATCAATTTGTGAAGCTCTACAGAAAAATACAGTAATATAATTGTATTTTGACATATAACACAAGGATTTCTTTTATTTAGACATTGAAGGAAATAAATATCGATAAAAATGAAATTGGAGATGCTGGAGCGAAATATTTATCTCAATTATTACAGAATAATACTGTGACTCTCGAAAAAATTAGCATGGCAGGAAATAATATTCAAGATGATGGTGCACTCTCTCTTGCTACAGCTCTACGAAATAACACAGTAATTATCATTTCTATACGTCCTCCTCATTGAATAATTGTATGTAGACTATTACAACGCTTGATCTTAACAAAAATAAAATCGGCACTCGTGGCGCAGAATATCTACTTAATGAATTAGAATTTAATACGGTAGTTCTTTCGTTAATATCATGTTGCTTAGTTTTTATGATTATATTCCTTTGTACATAGACTCCTATTAAATTAACATCATTCCTAAGCAAGTCTGGATACGTGGAACCTCTTAAGCCCCACATAACCATGAGAAACTCATCAGTAATATTATGTTCAATTGATATACATTGACTCATCTATTTGCAGTTAATAACAAAGATCAGTTTATCGAGAATGAATATCCGTGATGGCGGAGCTAAACTCATTGCTGATGTTCTGCGAAAGAATACTGTGATTTTAATTCTTATAATATTGATTTTATGAACATTTTATGATTTTCTTGTAGACATTAGAGTTTCTCGATCTTACTGATAATGATATTGGGATTACAGGAGTTAATTTTCTAATTAGTGCTTTAAGCGCAAAAGAAGTTTTTACTTTCAATTAATTATTATGCATTATGGCTAGTTTTTTTTTATCTAGACACAAACACTAACTGGATTTATTCTTGGCAACTCATATTTTTTAGTAAAATCACGTCTTGAATCAGACAATATGGCTTCTATTTTACATAATAGCAAAGTAATATGGTTCTTTAGTTAATGAAAATATTCTCTTTTTTCATTGTTTAGTTACCATCTTATCCGGATGAAAAAGGAAATTTAGATACTTACCTAAAAGCTCTGAAAGTGGCACATATGATACGTTTTAATACAGTAACATATTTTGTTATTGAGAAAATATTCAACAAAAGCACATCGTAGACATTAACTGAACTGAAACTGGAACTTTCACCATACAAAAGTTTCGGACCAGCCGGTACACAACAAATTGCCGATGCTTTACACGACAATACAGTAGTTTACTTTGTCGATATACAATTTTCTTTCCATTTCGAAGTAGACACTCAAAACATTGAGTGTACCTGCTGCTAAAATTGGACCAGTGGGAATTACATATTTGATGAATGCATTAAAAAAAAATACAGTTAACACTAATTTCATTTCATGTCACACACAGTTATTATGTTTTTTTTCGTAAATAGACACTAGAATCATTGCGCTTAGGCCAGAATTGCTCATTCAAGCGTCGCTTGTGTATTGACTTAGTTTATATGATACAAACTAATCAAGTAACTTATTATTATTAGTCAAAATACTTTTTCAATCTATAATTAGACAATAACAACGTTGGAACTAATCGATTGGGTTATTGCTGAAGACGGGCTTATATACCTTTGCCATGCTTTATCATATCATCCAGTAATATACGTATCCAGAAACAATAGTTACTCTAGCGTAATATTTGTAGACCATCACTTCATTGACTTTAATAAATAATCATATTACATCTGAAAAGACAATCTATTTAGCTAATATGCTAAAAAGAAATTCAGTAAATTATTCGCTTTTTTCCTTTTTTAAATATATCATTTTCTCTTTACAGATATTAACAAGACTATGTTTGGAGAAGAATATGATTGGCGATGCTGGTCTAAAAGATCTTGCTTCGGCACTAACAAATAATGTAGTATGTATTAGCATAGTTTCAATGTGTCTAATCAAATTACAATATTAAACATTTATAGACACTAAAAATACTGAAACTTCGTAGGAATGGAATCAGTGCTAATGGTTTGAAGGAGTTTACTGACGCTCTAAAATATAATACGGTACTTTCACTTGATTTCCAGTGAGTTGAACGATTTTATTTGCTTTCTAATTGTCTGCCAAATAAATTAATAAAGAAGAAAAAAGTCAAATACTAATACACACTCAATTAAAAGCTACATAATTAAGCATGACCTACTTTTTTTAAAAATCTATATATAAATGTGCAACAAAAAATTCATCTAGCAAATTATTTCTATTCAGATGCGTATATCTATAGTATTGCTGTTCGATCACAGTATTATTTCGTTTATATCGAAGAATATGAAAATATTACAAGTCATCAAACTTTCTTTACTTTTCAAACAATTGCAAATTGCAATGTTTCGCAAAATCACAAAGTAATCATCAATGTCATTAACAAATATCAAAGAAATTCAATTATTGGAATAGACTATTGGATACTTTTGTCAACAAGAACTTCATCTCAGTTTAATCTTCTTTAATATTTCTGATATAATTCGATATGAACGTGCAATTAGACAAAGATTACTAAGCAATTCCCGAGCATAACCATAACGATAATCACGAAGATCAGCAAGAAGATCATTAGACTTGTCTTCAGTATCAGAAATTTCTGATCGATCCTTTTCTAAACGAGATATTTCGTATATTGTAAGATGTTGTTCTATTTATGAACTTACGATTGTATCGTTGCACTAGATCTCTCTCATGTGTAACCATCCCTATATAAACTGTGGTGAATAAAGAGAAAGGCACGTTATGTGAGGGTGTGGGTATACACCGTACCATCATGCTGCAAGAACATACACTCACACTCTCATATATCGTTAACTATGGATGCTGGTATGAAAATTGAAATTCGTTTCTTTTTGACATTCTATCATGTTTTTTTAAATTCTAGGTGTGGAAGTGGTAATAAAAAGGCAACTGTTATGGATGCTATTGATGCATGTTGTAAAGCTCATGATAAATGCTATCAAGGCTGGGGTTCGTCAGCATCATATTACCTGATTAACAATTACGATTGCAACAAAATGTTTAATCGAACGCCCGGAAGATACAATGCTTGTGTGTGCGATAAGACAGCAGCTCAATGTTTCGCTCGTAATAAATATAATCCGAAGATGAGATTTCACACATTTAAATAGGTCAAATTGCGTTCAATTTTTTGTTGACTGTATATCCAAATACTGACTCATCAGCAATACTCGATCGTACATGTCAAGGATGACTGTATAACAATAACTGTCCATAATTTTTCAACGTGCTTCACTTTCATTCAACGAATATTGGTGCGGTTTTTTCTCTCGTTACGGTTCGATAGCTATTCAAATAATAAATATAGTACAAGGATAAGAAAGAGAAAGGTATGTTTTATTATTGTATTTGTGTATTTTTTCTACCTTGATAGGCAGCTACAATCGTAGAATACAATGGCTGGCGTTGCAAGATTATTCAATGGACGTATTCACGACAGATCATATGCCGATGTCAATCTATATGATATGAGATATCGTGGTCAAGTATTTGCTCTTTATTTCAGTGCTAAATAGTAATAATTTGAATGTTATTTAATTTATTTTGTCTTTTTTTTTGTAGTTGCCCATCATGCAGTATGTTTACATCTTTATTAGCTGAAAATTATCGAGAACTTCAGCCTGGCAAACAAGTTCAAGTTATTTATATTAGTTCCGATACTGATGAACAATCATTTCATCAATCATTTCAAACAATGCCATGGCTCGCATTGGACTATAGAGATTGGCAAAAACGTGGAGATTTAATGAAAATGTTTCGAGTTGATGGATTGCCAAAAGTCGTCCTACTTGATGGTGATACAGGCCAACTTATTTCCATGAATGGTACCGAACAAGTGTATCAATTAGATTATCAAAAGAAATATTATTCTTGGGCATCGTATCAGTAAAAAGAAACAAACATTTTCTTTTTTTCAAAATCTTGTCTAGTAAAAAGAAAAGAATCTAAATAAATATTTGTGTACTTTCAACACGTGGCGTAATTACAGAGTATATATATTTTTTTTGAAGATGTTGAATAGAATAGAATATATTGTGACGAATGGCTTCAAATAAAAGATCATACGTTTCAGATGAGATCGAACAGATCTCAACAATTGATTTATCAAGTCAAAATCCTGATTTGGAAGAATTTCGTAGTCCTTTTCATGAAGTTGATTTTGGCACAGAAAATGAAGCTAAAACACAAGTTGAATTATATATGATGAATTTAAGCGGTGTAATTCGATCGAAACCAAAATGGTTTGAAAAAATGAATGATAAAAAAATTCGAAAGAAATGGAAACAAGAAGCTCTGGAACAAGAATATCTTTCAGAAAAACAAATTGATTATGTTCTAGCTGAATTAGAATATTATAATTCAATTCGAGATGGATCTATTGAAATGTCAACTGTTGATGGCGTATGGCAAAGTGATGAATTAATATCAAATGATATTAAACAATCATTGATCAAATCTGTGAAAAAATTAGAAGATATACCAGAAAATGATAAAGATTGGCATCCTGGTACGAATCAACAGGTTCTCGATTTAGTTCATCCATCATTATTCGCTTATGTTAATGAAATAACAAGAATTAGTAATGATACGATTCATCTTGATAATGCTCTTGAATCGATTGGTAGTGGTTTTATCGTCGATTTCTTTCAAGAAGATAAACGACAAAAAACAACACCAGATTACATGAAATCGAATATCTATCAATGGTTACCAGCTGAATTTAATGTATCAAAAGAGGGTCAAGTTCAAATTGAATCCTATATTAATAATTTACATCCAATTGAACACAAAGATTTATATTTAGTCATTGAACAAATATTTCAACGTTTTATACCGTTATTTAATAAATGTTTAACTGATTTATTAAATGAAAAATCAAATAGAATTTATGTGGATTTTTATGCAAAATCCAAGGAATCGAGGTCATTTGATGAGGAGAATGATGATGATGATGAAGAAAATACAATAGCTGAACTTCAAGATTTTGAAATGCCATCACCAGTAACATCGCCTATTGATTTATGTGGAAGAAAATTACAAGTTATTGTTAAATTAGCTGATATTATATTAACACCAGAGAATCCGGAATACGAGGGTGGTGTTTGGCATGTTGAAGGGATGGAAAATGAACATATTGTTTCAACAGGTATTTATTATTATCATAGTTCAAATATAACAGAATCCAATCTACAATTTCGAATTGCAATCAATGAACCACATTTTGAATACAATGGTTCGGAAAGAGCATCACATTTTTTTCATCTATTTGGTGGACGATCATTGAATCAAGAATTAGGTGAAATTATTACACAAGAAGATCGTTGTCTTGTATTTCCAAATATATATCAACATTGTGTTGCACCATTTCAATTACAAGATCCGAATCAGATAGGTCGACGAAAGATTTTAGTTTTTTTCTTAGTTGATCCATCGATTCGAATTTTATCAACTGCAAATGTTCCACCACAGCAATCGCATTGGTTGACAAGTATTGTACGTTCAGTGCATCCATTTAATCAACTACCATCGTTAGTTAATGATAAAATAATGAATTATGTCGATTTTCCAATGAGTTTAAGTCAAGCAAAGAAATATCGTGAAGAACTGATGAATGAACGAAAATATTTTATTTCACAAGCTAATGAACAATTATTTGAACGGCCATTTTCATTATGTGAGCACTGATCTAGTTCTTTTTCTAAATTAATAAAGTCTAGTATCGAAAGATGTCACTCATCTTGTGAAGCTTTAGTAAGGTTCTTCACGCTTCTATCATGGAAGATAAGGAAATGCAAATATTATCAGTTAACATGTTTTCTCGCTGTCGAAAAGATCGTTCACCGGCTGAGAAAAAAAATCAGCGTTTGTTGGGTGATATGGAAAATGCTTACATGAAATCATCACAAAAATTTTAAGGAGCATCAAGACTTTGTGAAGTTTTACATCTTCGAGGACCCTATATTTCTTTTGAAACTTTATCGAAAGCAGTTAGTAAATTACAACAACGTCATCCTACATTACGAAGTCGTCTTCAACGAAATGGTCGGAAAGTGCACAGTTATTTATTAGAAGAAGATAATACACTTCAACTGAAGATTATCGAAATACCACGACAACGATCTGATCATCGAACATTTTGGAAACAAGAATGGCGAAAACGAGAAAAATCGGCACCCACCATTGGTGAAGCATTAGCTGAATTTTGGCTTCTACAGGTAGATTTTAAGACATACAAAATTCATTCACTATTATTATTATTATTATTTGGTTATTAATCTAGGATCCAGCAGATGAAAATGACGATAATAGTCCACGAGAAATTCTATTTATTTGTGAACATAGTATTTGTGATGCAATATCATTGAGTAATGCTGCACATGAACTTCTCATTGCTTTAGCTGGTGAAGACGACAATCTTTTCGCTCAATCATTAGATTGGCCAATAACTATGGAAAAAGCAATACAGCGAAGTCTCTCTTTAGTAACTCGAATACTCTCATTTAGTAAATTGATGGGTCAAATGTGCTATACAATGGCAACAAATCGAGCACCAACAGCAAAAATACCATTAACTGAAGTTGATTTTACATTACATGAAATGCCTGAACATAGTCATTCGGAAGCTTGTTATGGTATATTGAACAAAGAAGAAACACAAAAATTAGTCAATCGATGCCGTCAAGAAGGCGTTACCGTTACATCTGCTGTTTCTAGTGCTATTATATATGCTCTTTCAAAATCAGCAAAACATGAACGACTCGAAAGAAGTTCGCTTCAAATAGGTATTGTAGCTGATCCTCGTCGACGATATATACCACCGGTGCCTAATTATGATTTATGTGATCATGTCTCAAGTGGCATGTTTTTTACGATGCCAATGAGAGACATGCCAACAACACGAGTAGATATGTGGAATCTTGTAAGACGATTCGGAGATCATACGAAAAAATGTCTTGATGCCAATCAAGTTCTTACTTTTGGTATACTTGGTGGGAAAATATTTTCGAAAATGTTAGATATATCTAATCCACCTGATATCGCTACTTGTAGTATATCTAGCTGGGGTATTTTACCATTTCGTGAACAATATGGACCGTGGAAACTTGAAGGAATGACTCCTATTCTTAATATGGTCTTCATATATATGCCATTTTTTACATTTCAAACTGTTAATGGTGTATTAACAGTTATGTTCGACGGAAATGATCCTGTCATTCCGTTAAATGTTCTCGAACCGTTACGTGACTGTACAATTCAAAAATTGCATGAAATGATTGAAGATTGATATTATTTTTTGCTTTGAATGTCTCTTGTATATATGAGCGATTAGTGATTTATTAAAAATAAAAATTAGCAGTGTAAAATGCACATGCATCATTCTCTATACAATATGTACTAGAAGGATTATTAATACACTCAATAATTGGAAAATATTACATCAAATAAATCCTTTTCAGGTTTTTCGCCAATGTAATGATATCTACGAAATCCTACACAACAAAAATCTAACATAGAGAATAATTTCTATCATTGATTAACCTTGAAGATGAAGAAAACCAACAATTTGAAAAAGAATCTCAGTAGGTAGATGTTCAAGTAGCGTTCGTGTTATCTTTTCTTGTTGAAGACAAAAGAAAACATTCTATGCAGATTACGTCGTAAAATATTTCACAAAGGATTAAAGGTATATTTTTGTAGCTTATAAGCTTTGTTAAATATTGATTTTATCTCTAATCACTATATATAGTGGTATAAATAAAATGCGAATATTTCGTACAAAAAAATATAAAACTATAAAAAGAAATGAAGTATTTATTCATCATTGTTGTACTAGCAGTTCTTCTTGCAATCATTACGGTTGAAGTTAATGGTCAAGGTGAAGATGGAGGAATGTGTGCTTGGATAAAAAAACATACAGGTTGGGGTTGTGATGATCCAGTTAGTATTGCAGCATGGAAAACATATCTACGTACGGTGTATGGTGTACACAATTGTAGAGATTTATGCGTGAAAAAAAATGGTAAAAAAGGTGGTTCCTGCAAGAAAGGCAGTTCTGATAATAGTAGTTGGTGTCCAAAAGGTCAATCATGTCAATGTTATTAGTTTTTTTTTCTTCCTATTTTTTTTTATTGTATTCAAGCAAAATAATATTAAAAATATTCTATTGTATTGCTAAAACTTGTCTGATACTTTGAATTTTAGCTGTACCCATGTATGGGTCTGCCATATTAATCAATTGTAGAGCATCGAGTACAGAAGGAAGTAAGAAATCTTCATCGACATCAATTGTTTGTAAATGAGTTTGCATTTTTCCATAAGCTGATACAATAGATTCTTGTCCAATTTGAACAGCTCGACACAATTCATCAATCATTTTCATACTGTTAACATCAACAGTTCCAACTGATTGACTAATTTGATTGATTTCTTCAATTGTAGCATAGAATTTCGTTTCGACTTCATCATAGAATTGTTTTATCAATGTATATTCTTCTGTTAAATGAGTTTTCATTGTATCAAGAATTGCTAATTCATTTGTAATCTCAGCTACACGTTCGACTAAATCAATATCCGACCAAGTTCCTACAATTCCTTCAAGAATACGAATTCGTTCAATTAATCGATTTAAATTTTCTCGTGCAATGCGTTCACCATTATCATGATGAATATCTCGTACTTTCCATGAAAATATCCAAAGTGATTCACGTTCTTGTGTCGAAGTGTCACGATGTTGCTGTATCTCATTTTCGTATTCAGGTATTAATTCTTTTAATCGATTGATTTCATCGATTGTTTCTTCTTTTGTACCCATTGAATTTACGAGTGTTTTCTCAAATATTTCCTTTTGAAAAGCAAGAGACGCAATTGTACCTTTGTTAACAGCACATTCAGCTGCTTTTTTGGCTAATTCTTCCGATCGTTGTAAGAGATCGACTTCTAATTCATGTCGCATTTTCAATAGATTTTCAACTGCAACACCAGATGCTTCAAGTAGTAACTGGGAATGAATCTCAAGCAAATCTGTTCTTGATGATTCAACAAATGCTTTTAATTTATTAATTATATCTGTATTTAATTGATTGGCTAAAGCAATCAAAACCGTTCGATCCTTATCATTGATACCACGTTGCATAATACGATAACTTTTAATAATAAATTTTGATAAAACAGCACAAGTATCAGCTAAACCAACTTTAACTACGATTGTTGTTTTAGAATAAGAATCACACAATCGTTGTACAATAGGAATAACTCGTTTTGGAAGTAAACCAGTAGCTTTTTGAATAACATTTGATATATTCTGGAATGCTATTAATGTATTATCAATCTGCAAATCTCTGACCATTGTTGTTACTTTTTGTTCATCAGTCATTGTTTTATGATATCTAGAAAAGAATATTTATTAGTCAAATTCAAACACACACACACAAAAACGTTTAGTTTAAATTTAGAGAAAAGTTTATTAGCAAAGAGCTAAACGTGGTGTAAGATCTCGAATCTTATTTGTGCCATTACATTGATCAGCAATAGCAATTAATTGTAATGCATCATTCATTGAATCAAATAATATATCAGGATCAATTGAAATCATTTCTAAATGCGTTTTAATTCTTGCATAAGCTCCGAAAAGGGCATCAGCAGCTTGCAATATACTACGTGCTAATGTATCGACCATTTTAATACTTTCCACATTTGTAGTTCCACTTTTTTCGTAAATACTTTCAATCTCTTTTAAATTTTTATCGAAATTTTCTTCAGCCATTTTGGATGCTTTTTCCAAATCGGCATATTCTTCACGTAATCGATCACGTACAATTCTTAAGTTACCTAAAGCTTCCAAAGCTGTTTGTTTTCGTTTTTGAAAATCACTTGTCGACCAATTTCTAACTTGATTTTCAAGATCTGTAATTCGATTTAATAATCGATTTAGATTTTCTCTGGCAATTCGTTCACCATTGTCAACATGAACATCTCGTACTTTCCATGAGAAAACGAAAAATGAACCTCGTTCTTCATATTTATGATCACGATGCGTTTGAACTTCATTCTCATAATGAGATCGTTGGCCAATTAAATTAGCAATTTCTCGTTCCATTGAAGCTTTAGCTTTCGCTGAATCTTGAATGGCTTGTTCACAAATTTGTGCTTCGTATTCTGCAGCATCAATTTGACCTTGATTTTGACCTCGTTCAGATGCTTTAGCTGTCAAATTATTTGAACATTGCAATACTTCCTTTTCCAAAACAACCATTTTATCTAATAGACCTTGAAGTTCACCACCAGTTGCTTCTAACATTAATACAGAATTAATATCAGTTAAATCATCTCGTGCTCCATTAATGAATTTTGTCAATTCAACTACATAATCATAATTTAACTTCTGTCCTAAATCCATTAAAAATTTATTATCATCTGCAGTTATGACGCCACGTTTCATGACTGCACTAGCTTTGATCAAATATTTTGTTAATGTAGCACATGTACTGCTAAGACCATCTTTAATTGTCAAATTAATATTTGTATATGAAACATATAATCGTTGTAGATTTGGTTTGACTTTTTGTGGAACATTTCCAGTTGCATCACTAATCGTTTTCGATAGATTAAGAAATGGTTCTAAGACGGCCACTTTTTTTAACTCATCGAGACTGATCAGAACATTACCATCGGTGTTGAGTACGGCAACTTGTTGATTTTCAGCCATTGTTAGTTATTATTCAATAAGTTCAAAATGCAGCAGCTTATATAGGAACGAGAAAAGGAATCAGAATTGTCGGCGATTTCGAATGAATCATGTTCCTGCTGAGATTTTTGTCGAGGAAAGGAAAAAAAACGTGGGAGTGATGACGTCATTCAATCTCCAAGAAATGTACAGAAGAAATCATATTCTCGGCGAAAAGGAAATGTATGCATATATAATATAGTGTATGTTCGTTCGATCTTTTCAATAATATAAAAAAACATGGCCATTATTGAACGAACTACAGTAACAACAATGATTCAACAGCTACAGCCGGATACAGCTTTAGTTTCGTTTAAAGATTTATCAACAACGATTGCTAAAGCTAATGATTTGTTACCGGAAAAACTGATTGCCATTCTACAAGAATTATCTGCTTCTTATTCAATAACAAAAACACAAATTGAAATTGGTTTCATTGATTCAAGTAATTTGCTATCAGAATTTGTAATAAAAAGTTGGCGAGTAATGGAATTTGGCATGAATAAAGATGAACAACAGACTTTAATGACTCTTGGTAATGAATTAAATATTGTTTTTATCGATCAATTGGAAACATTCGTTGAATCATCACGATCTCAATTGGTTGAAATTCATTCACAATTATTGTTAGAAGCAACTGGAGAAAGAATTGAGAATTTATTAGAAAAAAGAAATGAATTAGAAAATCATTTCTCACAAATTTCAACAGAATTAAAAGCTAAAACATCGGAATGCAAAATCAATCAAGGAACTATTGATTTATTACGATTAGTAGCATTAATAACAAAAGTACATTCAGAATTCAATAAAGATCAAGCACTTGCAAGTTCACTTGAAGTCGTAAAAAAATTGTCGACGAACGTTCCTGCTAATTCAACAGCAACGAATATGATGGAACAGATAAATAGTTGCAAAAATAAAATACAATCATTTCGCGAACAATTACCTGAGAAAAAGAGATCAATCTCTCGATTTACAAAGAAATTTCGAGATATGAATGTTGGTGATCTTGCAGCAAGTGCTCGAAATAATCTTAATAAATTCATGGAACGAATGAATAATCCAGACGAAACAGGTAGTGTTCTCACATCTGAGCAAACACAAACAATAATAGACACATTACAACAAGGAAAAGATGTTTTATCTAAAGTTACTGAAAGTTGGCAAACGATCAAAGATGAAATCCAAACAGTTGTAACTAAACTAAATGAACAAATCAATGATTGTAAAACAAAAATGGGAGAATATCGTGAACAAGGACCACCGCTTTCGATATTGTCATGGAAAGTACGAAGTATTTGCGTGACTCATGGAAGAAAAATTCTTGAAGAAAATATTAATAGATTACTGGAACGAAGTAACTTTCTTTCGGATGTCATTGAAAGTGGATCATTGATTGAATTTGTTAAAAATGTTTTAAATGGAAAAGATAGTTTATCATCTTATGAAGAAAAACAAATTCAACTAGAAGAAGAGCGTCAACAGATTCAAGAACGTTATGATCAAATTTCAAAAGAATTTTATGCTGTTATCGACGAAATTAATGAAATATGTCGATCAAATGGAACGTCTGATCTTGAAAGTATTAAAATGGTTGATGAACTATGTCGTGCTGTTCAAAATGGAGAACAATCAATTGTATCTGCTTATACATTAATGCGAATTCATTTATCAGCAATTGATATCGATCAAGATTTATTAGTTGAGTCTGTATTAGACGCATTACAAGTATTGAATATGATCGACGGATATGTTGATACTAGAAAAATTAATGATTTAAAACAAACTTTTGGATTGGAACAATAGAAAAATTCTCTTTTTTCCTTCATCATTTAAAAATGATTGGCATATATGGCAATATGAATAAACATGTCTTTTTCAATAATCAAGTGAACGAGTTTGTGATATTCCCATGTAAAAATTTTTAATAAAAAAAGTTACTATAAAGTACTTTTAAAAGTTTTTTCACTACTGATGAAATTAATTATAAGTAGAACTTATTAAGTCACTCTAAGTATACTTAAAAAGTAAAAATTAATTTTTATTAATTCTTTGGTCAGTTTAACTTTGTTGCATATACCTTGATATTTTGAGCGAATTAATATAAATTACTTTTTGAAGAGACAAAATTAATAAAAATTACTTTTCTTAAGGGAAAAAAAAAATTTCATCGACTTCATGGAATGAAATTACTTTGAAGTAATTGAAATAGTGACAAAAATTAATTATAAAAACTGTTTGTTCGACAAAGTAATTAATACATTTCCTTTACAGACATTTATATACTAATTATCGTCAGGATATTGTTTTCTCTCGAATTCAAAACGATAAAATAAAATAGTTCTCTATCCAGTCAGTGTTGTTTCTATTGCATCAGTGAAACACAATGCTTCTTCCTTTATGCGTTAGAGAAACTAAGATTAACATATTCTTTGCTTAAGGTTTAGAGATCTTTTTGACGAAAATATGTAGAGCGATCGAATACTTTGTCAATAATTTGAGTTATATCAAGGCCAAAGCTGCATGAATATAAATATTTACGGTCAGGATATTATTACTCATCAACTATATATATACATGTCGAATTAACGTTTTCAGTACAGAACGAAATGACGCTTTTTTTACAGTTTTTTATTGGCTTATTGTTGGTATTGAAAAATATTAATGGAATAGAAGTTTTCGATACTCAAGCATATGCTTCGGCTCATCCTTGTGTTTGGTCTGCATGCGAAAGTTTACCTACTGAACAAGAAAACTACGCGATAACATGTTGTATTTTACAAGTTCCTTTGAATTATGCAAAACCTAATCAAAGTTCAATATCAGTTTCTATGATACGTCTTAGTCCATCGAATACAAGCACGAATTTTCTGTTTACATTGAGTGGAGGTCCAGGTGAATCTGTGTTGGGTCTTCTTCAAATTGTTGTTCGTCTAGTTCCTGCTAAATATGGTATAACAATCATTGCACCAGATCATCGTGGTACAGGCTATTCAACGCCATTGGGTTGTGATGATAAACTTTCACAAAATGTTACAAAAGATTGCTTAACCTATTTGAGAGAACGATGGACCATTGAAGGACTCAATCAGTTTACAACAACTGCAGCATCTCATGATTTAGCTATTCAAATTCAAGCTGCTCAATTAAACGGTCGAATATCGATTTACGGTGTATCCTATGGAACATATTGGTTAAATCGTTTTCTAACTATCTATCCAAATCTTGCACAATCAGCTATTATGGATAGTCCTGTAAATCCATTCTTACATACTTTCACCATGTATAACATCCGAGCATCGACTGTTGGCATACAATATCTTACTCATTGTCATTATCAAATCGAATGCATTAAACACTTTCCTAATAGTTCACCTATAATAATGCTCCATAAAATTCTACAAGAAATCGATGAAAATAAACAAAAATGTGTGAATAAATATCTCGCAAAATATCGTTTAACATCAAATTCAATTAGACAAATATTTTTTATATTAATTCATCGTACAACAACTGATGCAACTATTATACCAGCTGTTATATTTCGACTTGATCGTTGTAATGAACAAGATGCTATTGCATTAGATTTCTTTTTTAAAAGTCAGACTTCATCATCAATTTCTTCAAGACAAATTCTATCACAAGGCACAACGAATATTCTATCTTATGTTTCGGCTGTTCTGTATTATAATATCGCTTTTTCCGAACTTTGGCTATCTTTAAATCAATCTGATGTCAATGAACAAACATTCAGTATATGGCAAAACAGTACATTAATCTGTCCAGATCTTACAGCAGATTTTATTCGATCGAGAGCAAATTGGCCAAAATATCCTCAAGATCAATATCGTTATCGTCTTGCTAATTCACGTATACTTATGATCAATGGTCAATTAGATGCTGCAACACCATTTGACTTGGCTACACATTTAAGTTCGATCAAAAATACGAACCAAACATTATTCTATTCAATTCCGTTAAGTGGACATGCTGTATTTGCTTATGCTTTCATCTCTGGATATACATGTCCAGTACAATTATCTCTTTCATGGGCATTTCCAGATCTATTTCCAAGCAATTGGAGTGATTCGTCGTGTTTACAAGATCTACCAACAACAATTGATTTCGCTGGTGAAACGAATTTAACACAAACTTATTCATTGCAACATCTGAATACGAGTCTACCATTTGGTCAGACTAAGACGTCTAATGCAAACAATCTAGCTAACTCTCATTTTATTTTAATTTCAATATTGATTTCTGAATTTTTACTTGCTTATTTTAAATAAATACAACGATTGCCATCGAGTGACATCTACTATGCATTTTTTTTACAGTTTACCATACTTTTTCGATTCCTTTTGGACGTCAAGTATGTACAAATATAGTAACAGCATTTCAAACGAACGTATAATCAATGTCACGATTGCCAACAGAATCGCATGAGTTTCAATTGAATCTCACCGAAGTAAATCAAATTGTCACCGATGTTGAAACAACAATATCGGCTGCAATTGTCAATGTACAACAGCAAGAATTAACTTCCAATGAGTTAAATCAATTATTCAATCGAGCTAGTTCCCAGTTAACTACGGAATCAACGGATGACAAAGAATTTTTCAAACGTGAATCATCGATCAAAGTACCGAAAACAAGTCAAATCATACGAACATCATTTCCACCATCGACTGACGATCGTCCACAAAATACCGAGTTCAACATTGAACAATTGAAGCAACTAGCAAAACAAGATGCAGGTCCATTGATTATCGAACGATATTCACCGAATGAAACTGAAATCAATTATCCATTAGCAAATGTCATGGTGACATTCAATCAGCCAATGGTTGCCGTTTCATCATTAGATGAAATTTCAAATATTGAAAATTTCGGTATTTCATTAACACCGAAATTAGAAGGTCAATGGCGATGGACAGGAACAAAAACTGTTCAATTTGAAGCCAAACATCGTTTGCCTTTCTCAACAAAATATACACTGAAGATCAACAAAAATAAATGCCAATCAGCCATCGATGGAAAATTAACTGATGGTCTCGTCTATGAATTTTCAACAACAACACCGAAAATTGTTTCATTTTCACCTAATGGTACAATTTCGACATTGAAACCAAAATGTTTTCTTTTATTCGATCAAAAAATAGACAAAAATCAAATCTTAAAACATATTCGTATTGTCGGAAGTAATCAAAGGCAAATTTCGAACAATGATTTACAATTATTAGATGAGAATGAAGTTGAACAAGATTTTGAATATGAAATTAAAGCAAACGAAGACAATAATGAAAGATATGTTGCGTTTACATTTAAAAACGATCTATCCAAAGCTACAGAATATACAATTCACTTGCCTGCAGGCTGTCCGTCAGCTGAAGGTCCTCTAAAAACTACTGAAGCATGGTCATCTAACTTCGAAACTTATAAACCATTGGTAATTACAGAGTGGGATCCAAACGTAAACAATAAATATCAAAAATCGGTTTTTCCCGGTGATAGTTGGTCAATAATATTCAATAATGAATTAGATCGTTCATCGGTTACAAAATCATTATTTAATATTG
>ERZ781398.1574-NODE-1574-length-21169-cov-31.326845_pt1 | contig 21169 bp, 20 predicted proteins | sample MGYA00433077_ERZ781398 | MGnify/ENA primary metagenome ERZ781398 (study PRJEB29847, sample SAMN06458254) | wastewater metagenome | isolation source: Wastewater bioreactor | place: South Africa: Cape Town | study: EMG produced TPA metagenomics assembly of the... | reverse complement strand
GCGGCATCGACGGCCTGCTGCACATCACCGACATGGCGTGGAAGCGCGTGCGCCATCCGTCCGAAGTCGTGAACGTCGGCGACGAGCTGGACGTGCGCGTGCTGAAGTTCGACCGCGAGCGCAACCGCGTTTCGCTGGGCCTGAAGCAGCTGGGCGAGGATCCGTGGGACAACATCTCGCGTCGTTACCCGGCCAACAGCCGCGTGTTCGGCAAGGTCTCCAACGTCACCGATTACGGCGCGTTCGTCGAGATCGAGCCGGGCGTGGAAGGCCTGGTGCACGTGTCCGAGATGGACTGGACCAACAAGAACGTCAACCCGGCCAAGGTGGTGCAGGTCGGCGACGAGACCGAAGTGACCGTGCTGGACGTGGATGAAGAGCGTCGCCGCATTTCGCTGGGTATCAAGCAGACCCGCTCGAACCCGTGGGAAGCCTTCGCCGCCATGCACAAGAAGGGCGACAAGGTGTCGGGCCAGATCAAGTCGATCACCGATTTCGGCGTGTTCATCGGCCTGGAAGGCGGCATCGACGGCCTGGTGCACCTGTCCGACATCTCGTGGCAGGTGTCCGGCGAAGACCTCGTGCGCGACTTCAAGAAGGGCGAGGAGATCGAGGCGGTGGTGCTGGCCGTCGACCCGGAGCGCGAGCGCATCAGCCTCGGGATCAAGCAGATGGAGCAGGATCCGTTCGGCCAGTTCATGGCGGCCAACCCGCGTGGCACGATCGTCAACGGCACGGTCAAGGAAGTCGACGCCAAGGGTGCCGTGATCGACCTGGGCGAGGGCGTGGAGGGTTACCTGCGCGCCAACGACATAGCCAAGGAGCGCATCGACGACGCTACCCAGCACCTGAAGGTGGGCGACAAGGTCGAGGCCAAGTTCACCGGCATGGATCGCAAGGGTCGCCAGCTGGCGCTCTCGATTCGCGCCAAGGACGAGGAAGACGCCCCCGAAGCCGCGGTCGACTACTCTTCGGCCGCCAGTGGCACGACCAAGCTCGGCGCGTTGTTGAAGGAACAGTTCAACAAGGCCGACTGATCTCTCGTTGCAGGCACGACGCGGGGCGGCACGTCGCCGCCCCGCTGTTTCACGTCACGGACATTGGGGCCCATGACCAAATCCGAATTGATCGAAGCGCTGGCCAGGCGCCAGACCCACCTCGCGTTCGCCGACGTCGAGATGGCCGTCAAGAGCGTCATCGAACAGATGAGCCTGGCGCTGGCCCAGGGCGAACGCATCGAGGTGCGCGGCTTCGGCAGCTTTGCGTTGCACTACCGGCCGCCGCGGATGGGGCGCAACCCCAAGACCGGCGAAGCCGTGGCCCTGCCAGGCAAGCACGTTCCCCATTTCAAGCCGGGCAAGGAATTGCGCGAGCGCGTCAATCTTGACCTGGAGAACAGTGCCGGTTGAGTCCATCGACCGGAGAATGCGAGGCAGGCGGCGCGAGCCGGTCCTGCCTTCTTTTTGCCTGCAGGACGGCTGGCGGCGGCAGCGCCTGTGCCCGACTGCGCCAATCGGGTAAAGTTCGAGCATGCGATTGCTTGCCCTCATCATTCTGGCCATTTTCGTCGCCGCCGGCATCGTGCTTGGCGCGCTGAATGCAGAAATGGTCGGCTACGACTTCGGCTTTGCCCAACTGCAGTTGCCCAAGGGAGCCGCGTTGCTGGGCGCCCTGGTGGTGGGCTGGTTGCTGGGCGGGGTGACCGCGTGGCTCGGTGTGCGGCCACGGCGTTCGCGACGCACTACGGGCGCGGACAGGAAGCCGCCGGCCAAGCCATGAATCCCCTGTATGTGCTGGCCGCACTGCTCCCTGTCGCCTTCGTGCTGGGTTGGTGGGCTTCGCGCCTGGTGGTTGCGCGGCGGGCTGGCGTCGACGTCAGCACCTTGTCGTCGGATTATTTCCGCGGCCTGAACTACCTGCTCAACGAGGAGCAGGACAAGGCCATCGAAGTCTTCCTGAAACTCGCCGAATACAACCGCGACACGGTGGAGACGCACCTCGCCCTGGGCAACCTGTTTCGGCGTCGCGGCGAGGTGGATCGGGCGATCCGGCTGCACCAGCACCTGGTCTCGCGACCGGGCCTGTCCGACGCAATGAAGACCGTGGCCCTGCTGGAGCTCGGCGAGGACTACATGCGTTCGGGCCTGCTCGATCGTGCCGAGGCCTTGTTCGCCGACCTGGTGGCGATGAACTCGCACGCGCCCTCGGCGCTGCGCCATCTGATCTCGATCTACCAGCACGAGCGCGACTGGCACAAGGCGATCGAGCACGCGCGGCGGCTGGAGGTGATGACCGGCGACGACGAGGCGCCGATGATCGCCCAGTTCTACTGCGAGCTCGCCGAGCGCGCGCGTCAGCATGGCGCCCGTGCCGAGGCGCGGGAATACCTGCGCCAGGCATTCGAATGCCAGCCCGATTGCGTGCGCGCCTTCATGCTCACCGGACGCCTGCATGCCGAGGACGGGCAGCATGCCGAGGCCATCGACGCGCTGGAGGCGGCGATCAGGGCCGACAGCGCCTTCACTCCCGACATCCTGCCGCCGCTGCTCAACAGCTATGCCCGCGTGCGGCAGATGGACCGCGCCGAGACCTTCCTGCGCACCCTGATGGCGCGCTATCACGGCGTTTCGCCGATCCTGGCGCTGACCAACCTGTATCGCCAGCGCGACGGCGAGCGCGTGGCGGTCGACTTTCTCACCGCGCAGTTGCGCCAGCGGCCGTCGGTGCGCGGGCTGATGACCCTGCTCGACGCCACGATGGACAAGATCGAAGGCGAGGCGCGCGAGAATTTCCTGATCCTGCGCGATCTCACCCGCAAGCTGCTCGAAGGGCAGGCGATGTACCGCTGCAACCGTTGCGGGTTCGGGGCCAAGGCGCACCACTGGCAGTGCCCCAGTTGCAAGAGCTGGAGCACGATCCGGCCGATCCACGGGGTGGCCGGCGAGTGACATGGCCATGCTGATGACCATCGGATGGTTGCTGGCAGCCTTCCTGGTTACCGCACTGCTGGTACGCGCCGCGGTCGGTTACGCGCATCGGCGCGGCATGCTCGACCTGCCCGGACAACGCCGCTCGCATCAGGTGCCGACCCCGCGCGGCGGCGGCATCGGCATCGTCGTCGCCATGCTGGTGTGCCTGCCCGGCGTCGCCTGGAGCCTGCACGCGGCGGTTCCCGCGCCCGGGCTGCTCGGGTTGTCCTGCGTGGCCTTGCTGCTGGTGGCGCTGGCGGGCTGGTGGGACGACCATCATCCGCTTCCGGCCTGGCCGCGACTGGCCGTGCAATTGGTTGCCTGCGCCTTGCTGTGCGTCGGGCTGCAGGCCTGGTCGCCGGCCTGGTGGTGGTTGCCGTTGTTGCTGGTCGGCGGCGCGTGGAGCATCAACCTGCACAACTTCATGGATGGCATCGACGGTTTGCTGGCGCAGCAGGCGGCTTTCGTGGGCGGCGGCCTGGCCGTGCTGGCGTGGGCAGCGAACCTGCCTGCGCTGGCGCTGGCCGCGGCCTGTCTGGCGGCGTCGGCGCTGGCGTTCGGGTGGTTCAACTGGCCGCCGGCGCGGATCTTCCTGGGGGACGTGGGCAGCGGCAGCGTGGGCCTGCTGGTGTTCGCATTCAGTGCGATGCTGTGGCGGGCGAATCCGGCGTGGCTGTGGCCGGCGTTGATCCTGTCGTCGGCGTTCGTGGTGGATGCCAGCCTGACCCTGTTGACGCGGATGTGGCGGGGGCGTCGCTGGTACAGCGCCCACCGTGAACACCTGTATCAATGGCTGGCGCGCCGCGCCGGCAGCCATGCATCGGTGGATGCGGCCTACCTTGGCTGGAACCTGCTGGTAGCGGCCCCGATGACCTGGTTGGCCTGGAGTCATCTGCACGCCGCCTTGGCGATTACCATGGTCGTTTATGCAGGGGCAGCGATCATGTGGTTGTATCTGAAACGTCGCCTGGTGCGGCGCCACCCGAGCAAGGGCCTCCATGTCACTGCGTAAGCTTGTCGGCTTCATTCACCCGCGGGTAGCGGTCGTCGTCCACGATCTGCTGATGGCGGCGCTGACCTGGTGGATCGCCAAGTGGCTGCGCTACACGCTGCGCCCGGACGAGGTGTTCGGTTTCCAGCTGCTCGAGTTCCCGATTGTGCTGCTGGTGCAGGGGCTGATCTTCCGCTGGACCGGGCTGTACAAGAGCGTCTGGCGCTTCGCCAGCCTGCCGGATCTGGTGAACATCGTGCGTGCCGCGGTCATCGGCACGCTGGCGATCGGACTGTGCCTGTTTCTGTATGACCGCCTGCTGGGCGTACCGCGCTCGGTGTTCGTGTTGTATCCGGGGCTGCTCGCCGTGTTGCTGGGCGGTCCCCGGCTGGCCTATCGCTACTGGAAGGACAGCCGCGCCGATCTGTTCAAGGGGAGCGACGCCAAACGGGTGCTGATCGTGGGCGCCGACCGCGCCGGCGAAGTGCTGTCGCGCGATCTTCGCCGCGACAACCGCTATGCGGTGGTCGGCTTTGTCGACGACACGCCCAGCCTGCGTGGCGCCAGCATCAACGGTCGCCCGGTGCTGGGCCGGCTCGACGAGCTGCCCGAGCTGGTGCGCAGCGCGGCCGCCGACATGCTGCTGATCGCCATGCCCGGGGCCACGACGGCCGAGATGCGGCGCGTGGTGGCCCTGTGCGACAGCACCGATCTGCCCTACCGCACGGTGCCGCGCATCGAGGACATCGTGGCGGGCCGTGCCCAGCTGAACCAGATCAAGGAGGTGGCGATCGAGGATTTGCTCGGCCGCGACACGGTGGAACTGGACTGGACCGCGATCCGCGAGACCCTGAGCGGGCGGCGCGTGCTGATCACCGGTGGTGGTGGTTCGATCGGCTCGGAACTGTGCCGGCAGGTGGCGCGGCTCGGTGCACAGGCGCTGACCGTGGTGGAGGTGAGCGAGTACAACCTCTACCGGATCACCCAGGAGCTGCGCAACCATTTCCCGGAGCTGATCCTCGACGGCATCCTGGCCAATTGCTGCGACCAGGTGGCGATGCGCAAGGTGTTTGCGGAGGCGCAGCCGCAGGTGGTATTCCACGCCGCGGCGTACAAGCACGTGCCGATGCTGCAAGGCCAGCTGCGCGCCGCGTTCTGCAACAACGCGCTGGGTACCCGCACGGTGGCCGACGCGGCCTGTTCGGTCGGGGTGGCGTGTTTCGTGCTGATCTCCACCGACAAGGCGGTCAACCCCACCAGCGTGATGGGTGCCTGCAAGCGCGTGGCGGAAATCTACTGCCAGAACCTCGACGCGCAGACCGATACCCGCTTCATGACCGTGCGTTTCGGCAACGTGCTGGATTCGGCCGGCTCGGTGGTGCCGCTGTTCCGCCGGCAGATCCGCGACGGCGGCCCGGTCACCGTGACGCACCCGGAAATCTCGCGCTACTTCATGACCATTCCCGAGGCCTGCCAGCTGATCCTGCAGACCGCCAGCATTGGCAAGGGCGGCGAGATCTTCGCGCTCGACATGGGCGAGCCGGTGAAGATCCGCGACCTGGCCGAGCAGATGATCCGCCTCGCCGGCAAGAAGCCGGGCAGCGAGATCCCGATCGTCTACACCGGCCTGCGCGCGGGCGAGAAACTGTTCGAGGAGCTGTTCCATCCGCTGGAGAACTACAGCGCCACCACGCATGCCAAGATTTTCCTGGCGCAGCATCGCGAGGTGTCGTGGGAGTTGCTGCAGGCCCTGCTGCACAAGGCCGCCGAGGCGGCCGACATTTTCAATGAGGAAGAACTTCGCCGCTGCGTGTCCAGCCTGTTGCCCTCGTTCCGCTGGAGCGAAGCGGCGCAGCCTGACAACGTGGTGTCGATCCGCCGTGCCAACCCGGAGATCAATGAGTGAGCAAGCCCCTGCGCAAAGTGGTGTTTCCCGTAGCCGGACTCGGTACGCGCTTCCTGCCGGCGACCAAGGTGGTCGCCAAGGAAATGCTGCCGGTGCTCGACAAGCCGCTGATCCAGTACGCCGTCGACGAAGCGGTGGATGCAGGTGCCGACACCCTGGTGTTCGTCACCAACCGCTACAAGCACGCGATCGCCGACTACTTCGACAAGGCCTACGAGCTGGAATCGAAGCTGCACGAGAAGGGCAAGGCCGAGCTGCTGGCGCTGGTGCAAGGCACCTTGCCGCGGCACGTGCGGGCGATCTTCGTGACCCAGCCCGAGGCGCTCGGCCTGGGCCATGCCGTGCTGTGCGCCAAGCCGGTGGTCGGCGACGAGCCGTTCGGCGTGATCCTGCCTGACGACCTGATCTGGAACGGCGCCGGCAAGGGCGCGCTGCGGCAGATGGCGGAGCTCGCCGAGGCGCAGCAGGCCGGCGTGATCGCGGTGGAGGAAGTGCCGCACACCGACACTGACAAGTACGGCATCGTCGATGCCACACCGGTCGACGATCGCAGCGCCCTGATCCGCCACATGGTCGAGAAGCCCAAGCCGGCCAACGCACCGTCGAACCTGGCCGTGGTCGGCCGCTACGTGTTGCCTGGCCGCATCTTCCAGCTGCTGGAGCAGACCACGCCCGGTGCCGGCGGCGAGATCCAGCTTACTGACGCGATCGACGCGCTGCTGAAAGAGCAGGGCAAGGTGCTGGCCTACCGCTTCGAAGGCACCCGTTTCGATTGCGGCAACAAGGCCGGCCTGGTGCGCGCCACCATGCACATGGCGATGCAGGACCCGAAACTCGCGCTCACTGTGCGAGAGTTTCTCGGCCAGCTTTGAACCACGGCTGCCACGACGTCCTGGCATGAAGGATATGCTTGCCCGGTCACGGACACTGGTGCCGCCTGTCGCTGCAGCATGAAATCCCCCTCGCCCACGTCCTACTACCGCGCCACCGCCACGCCGTACCCGGCCTGGGAGCCGCTTCAGGGCAGCACGCACGCACGTGTTGCCGTGATCGGCGGCGGCTTTGCCGGCTTGAACACCGCGCTGGGCCTGGCCGAGCGCGGCGTGCGCGACGTGGTCCTGCTGGAACGTGAGCAGGTCGGGTTCGGCGCCTCCGGTCGCAATGGCGGTTTCGTCTTCGCCGGCTATTCGCTGGGCGAGCAGGCGCTGCTCGACCAGTTGGGCGAAGCGCGCGCGCAGGCCCTGTTCCAGCTGACCACCGCGGCGGTCGGGCGCATCCGACGACGTGTCGCCGACTACGCCATCCCCTGCGACGCGGTCGACGAAGGCGTGATCTGGGCCAACTGGTTCCGTGACCCCGCGGTGCTGCGCCGGCGCCAGCAACTGCTGGCCGAACACTACGACGTGAACTGGCAGTGGTTGCCCGAAGCGGAGTTGCGCGCACGCATCCGCAGCGAGCGTTATCACGACGGCCTGTACGAGCGTGATGCGCTGCACCTGCACCCGCTCAACTACGCGATCGGCTTGGCCGCGGCGGCGGCCGGGCAGGGTGTGCGCATCCACGAGCACAGCGGCGTGCGCCGCCTCGCGCGCGAAGGCCGGCAGTGGCGCCTGCGCACGGCGCGAGGTGAGCTGCTGGCCGATGAGGTCGTGCTGGCCTGCGGCGGCTACCTGGCCGGCCTGCAGAAGCCGATCGACCGGGCGATCCTGCCGATCGCCACCTACGTGATGGTGACCGAACCGCTCGGCGATCGACTGGACGAGTGCCTGCACACCCGCGCGGCGATCTACGACAGCCGCTTCGCGTTCGACTATTACCGCGCGCTGCCGGATACGCGACTGCTGTGGGGTGGGCGCATCTCGGTGCTCAACCGCTCGCCGCGCGGCGTGCAGCGCCTGCTGACGCGGGACCTGCTGCGGGTGTTCCCGCAACTGGCCGGCGTGCGGATCGAGCACGCCTGGTCGGGCCTGATGAGCTACGCACGGCACCAGATGCCGCAGATCGGCGGCAGCGGCGACGGCCTGTGGTGGGCGCAGGCGTTCGGCGGCCACGGCCTGGCCCCGACCTGCGCGGCCGGTGAACTGCTGGCGGCGGCGATTGCCGAGGGCGACGATGGCTGGAAACGCTTTGCCGACTATGGCCTGGGCAACACGCACCGCCCGTTCGGTTATCTGGCGGCGCAAGCCAGCTACTGGTGGCAGCAGAGCCGCGATTGTCTGAAGACGAGGCTGGAAGGATGAGCGCAGCGAATTGCCCCGAAATCAGCTGGGCCGATTTCGAGAAAGTGCTGGTCGTCGCCGGCACGGTGATCCGGGTCGAACCGTTTCCCGAAGCGCGCAAGCCGGCGTGGAAAGTGTGGGTGGATTTCGGCCCCTACGGCGAGAAGAAGACCAGCGCGCAGATCGCCGCGTTGTACCAGGCCGACGACCTGCTCGGCCGACAGGTCGTGGGCGTGATCAACTTCCCCGAAAAGCAGATCGGCCCGTTCCGCTCGCAATTCCTGCTCACCGGCTTTCCCACCGACGAGGGCGTGGTGCTCACCGCGGTCGAACGCCCGGTGCCGAACGGTACGCGGCTGGCCTGAGCGAGCCGCGCCCGCAATTTGCCAGCGATGCGCCCGCGCCAGCGCCGCGTCGTCGGCGAGCATGACGGCCTCGTCCCCACGGAATCCCCGGCATGAATCCATCTCTCCGCGCGCTATGGTTTGTTGTCACCTTGACGGTGGCGGGTTTCGCGCAAGCGGATGAGGCGCGCTGGAGTGCGCCGCAAAAGCCCTTCCACATTCATGGCAACAGCTGGTACGTGGGCACGCAGGGATTGAGCGCGATCCTGATCACCTCGCCGCAGGGCCATGTGCTGATTGACGGCACGCTGGAAGGCAACGTGCCGCAGATCGAGGCGAACATCCGCGCGCTCGGTTTCCGCTTGCGCGACGTGAAGCTGATCCTCAACTCGCATGCCCACTTCGACCACGCCGGTGGCATCGCGCGTTTGGCACGTGACAGCGGCGCCTCGGTGGCGGCCAGTGCGGCCGGGGCGAAGGAGCTGCGGTCCGGCGGCAACGACCCGGACGATCCGCAGTACGGCATGGCGACACGCTATCCGGCGGTGGCATCGGTGCAAGTGGTCGCCGATGGCGCGGCAGTGCGGGTGGGGCCGATCGCGGTCACGGCGCACTACACGCCCGGCCATACGCCTGGCAGCACGTCCTGGACCTGGCGCTCGTGCGAGCAGGGGCGCTGCCTTGCGCTGGCCTATGTCGACAGCCTCACCGCGCTCAGCCGCGACGGCTTCCGCTACAGCGACGACCCGGCGCGCGTGGCGGCTTTCCGCCGGTCCTTCGCGACCGTCGCCGCGCTGCCGTGCGACATCCTGATCACCCCGCATCCCGAAGCCAGCGGCTTCATGCAGAAGATTGCCGCACGCGATCGCGAGCACGACTCCGCGGCCCTGATCGACGCCGGTGCCTGCCGCGCCTATGCCGCGGGGGCGGAGCCGCGCTTCGAGGCGCGCCTGGCGCAGGAACGGCAGGGCGCACATGGAAAGTGAGGTATTGGCGACGGGCGTTCAGCGGCCCAGCCACACCTCCAGCCCCTGCGCGTTCAGCTCGATGTCCATGCCCAGCAACTGGCGCAGCGCGTCGCGTCCCTGCTGCCAGCCATGGGCCTGCGCGCGGGCGGCATAGAGCCCGGTGAGCGATTCCACCAGCACGGCATGCCGCTCGGGCGAGCCGTGCGCGGCGCGGGCGATGGCCACCATCGCGTCGATCTGCGCATGCAGGTCGGCGGCCAGCCGCTCGACGCTCTCCACCCGGCCGTAATGGGTGAGGTACATCGCCTCGGGTTTCAGCGCGAGCAGCCGCTCGATCGACGCATGCAGCGCCTCCGGATCGAACTGCACCGGCGAGGTGGTGGGCAGGATGAACGGACCGTTCGCGGTGTCGAAGTCGCGATAGGAAAGGCCGAATACGTCGCCAGTGAAAAAGACGTTGGCGCGTGCGTCGTGGATGGCGATGTGGTGGCGCGCATGGCCCGGCGTATCGAGGCAGCGCAGGGTGCGTCCGGCAAGGTCGACGACGTGGCCGTCCCCCGCCTCGACCACGCGCTCGGCAGGCACTGGCCGCAAGCGTCCATACGTCTGTTCCATCACCGACTCCCCGTACACCGCGCTGGCGCCGGCCCACAGCACACTGGGGTCGATCATGTGGCGTGCTCCGCGCGGATGCACCACCAGCTTCGCGTTCGGCAGTTGCGCGATCAGCTCGCCGGCGCCGCCGGCGTGGTCCAGGTGCACGTGGGTGAGGATCAGCCAGTCGACGTCCGCCGGCGCGATGCCGGCGTCGTCCAGTGCCGCCAGCATGCGCGGCACGGCGAAGTTGGTGCCGCAGTCGATGAAGGCGCCGCGGCCGTTCTCCACGATGAGGTAGGCCGCATCGAACCGCGGCCGCACGAAGCCGGTGTCGATGGTGTGGATGCCGTGGGTGGGTGTCATGTCTGCCTCGCGAACCGGACGATCCGACGAGGGTAGCAAGCCGCGGCGGCGCGGGCACCTGCACCATGGTCGAGCGCGGGAACCTTTGGGCAACCCGCCGCATCGGATCGAATGCTGCTCACTTCATCAACGTGCCAATCGGGGGAACGACATGCTGCTCTATGCGATTCTGGTTTTTGCGATCGCCGCCATCGGCGGCCTGGTGCTGGCTTCCAGCGTGCTGCGCGGCAAGCTGGCGCCGTGGGCAATTTCCTTGCTGCACGCGCTGCTGGGCGCCAGCGGCCTGGTGCTGTTGATCCTGGTGGTGCTGCAGGGTGCGGCGCCGGCGCGGCTCACCGCGGCGCTGGCCCTGCTGGTACTGGCCGCGCTGGGCGGTTTCTTCCTCGCCTCGTTCCATCTGCGCAAGCAGGTTGCGCCGAAGGCCGTGGTATTGGTGCACGCCGGCGTCGCGGTGGCGGGTTTCCTGACCCTGCTCAGCCTGCTGCTGGCCTGAGTCGCTGTCATGCGCCATCCGCTGCATCCGGCCCTGGTGCATTTCCCGATTGCCTGCTGGTCGCTGGCCACCGCGGCGGATCTGGCCAGCCTGGCCTGGGGCGAACCGGCGTGGCGCTTCGCCGGCATCCTGCTGCTGGCGGGGATCGGCTTCTCGATCCCCGCCATGCTGGCCGGCCTGCTCGAACTGGCCAAGGTCGCCGAAGACAACCCGGCGCTCAAGGACGTCAACCGCCACATGCTGATGGTGATGGGCGCGCTCTGCTGCTACGTGGCCAGCCTGCGCCTGCACGGCACGCATTTCATCGCGCCGGGCCTGCTGGCGATCGCTCTGAGCGTGTCGGGTTTCCTGTGCCTGGTCGTGGCCGGCTGGCTCGGCGGCAAGCTGGTGTACGGGCACCGGCTCGGCGTCAGCCCGCCCGACGAAACGTGAGATTGATGCGGGTCTCGCCCAGCAGCGGGTGATGATTCGGCTTCAACGGCAGCACGCCGTGATAGCGCAGCCGCGCCGGACCGCCCCACACGACCACGTCGCCGTGCGCCAGCGGCACGCGTTGCGGGCGATCCGCGCGCTGCAGGCCGCCGAACAGGAACACGGCCGGGATGCCCAGCGAGACCGACACGATCGGCTGGCCCAGGTCGCGTTCATCGCGGTCCTGGTGCAGGCTCAACCGGGCGCCGGCCTCGTAGCGGTTGAGCAGGCAGGCATCCGGCACGAAGCCGGTGAAACCGGCGTGCGCCGCCGCGGCATCGGCCAGTTGCAGGAAGACCGCCGGCATCGGTGGCCAGGGCCGGCCGCTGTCCGGGTCGATCGGGTCGTAGCGGTAGCCACGACGATCGCTGACCCAGCCCAGCGGCCCCGCATTGGTCATCGCCACCGACATGCGCAAGCCGCCGGGTGTGACCAGGTGGCGGAACGGTGCCTGCGCCGTGATCGCATCGAGCGCCTGCAGCAACACCGCCTCGCTGGCCAGGGCAAACCCGCGCAACACCATCGCGCCCTCGCACAATGGCTCGTCCCGGCGGGCAGGCGCAGGCGTGGCAGCGAACAGGTCGGCGCTGATCATGTGGCGTCGTGGAAGATGATGCCAAGCGTGTGGCGATGGCCGCGGCGCACGCGGCTGACGCCGTGGCGCATGTTCACCCGGTAGCTGCCGCGGGTACCTTGCAGCGGCCGCTGGTGCACCGCGAACAGCACCGCATCGCCCTGGCGCAGCGGCACCACCTCGATGCGCGACTGCATGCGCGGGCGCTGCTCGGTCAGCACGAACTCGCCGCCGCTGAAATCGCGTCCCGGCTCCGACAGCAGGATCGCCAGCTGCAGCGGAAACACGTGCTCGCCGTACAGGTCCTGGTGCAGGCAGTTGTAGTCGCCCGCGCCGTACTGCAGCAGCAACGGAGTGGGGCGGCGCTGGCCGGCAGCGTGGCAGCGTTCGATGAACTCGGCGTGCGTGGCGGGGTAGCGCGCGGGCAGTTCCATCGACGCGTTCCAGCGGTTCGCGATCGGCGCCAGCCGCGGATAGACCGCACCGCGCAGCCCGGCCACCAGCTCGGGCAGGGGGTAATCGAAATAGCGGTATTCGCCACGGCCGAAACCGTGGCGGCCCATCACCACGCGGCTGCGGAAACGTTCGTCGTCCGCGTACATGCTTGCCAGCTTCGCGCACTCCTGCGGCGACAGCAGGGCCTCCAGCATCCCGCAGCCGTGCGCGTCGAGTTCATCGCCGATGCCGGCCCAGTCGCATGCCTGCAGCCGCGCACCGGTGTCGGGGGCAGGGCGCAGTTGCGCGTTCATGCCTGCGCCTCGCGCTCCAGCAGCGCGCGTTTGCGCGGCACGCCCCAGCGGTAGCCGGACAGGTCGCCGTCGTTGCGCACCACGCGATGGCAGGGGATCGCCACCGCCAGCATGTTGCCGGCACATGCCTGCGCCACCGCCCGCGAAGCCTTGGGCGCGCCGATGCGCCGCGCGATCTCGCTGTAGCTGGCCGTGCTGCCGACCGGGATCTCGCGCAACGCCTGCCATACGCGCTGCTGGAACGCGGTGCCGCGCACGTCCAAGGGCAGATCCAGTCCCAGCGCAGGGGCTTCGACAAAGCCGACCACCTGCGCCACCAGGCGCTCGTAGTCGCGGTCGCCGCCGATCAGCCTGGCCTTTGGGAAACGGTCTTGCAGGTCGCGCGCCAGCGCGTCCGGATCGTCGCCGAGCAGGATCGCGCACACGCCGCGTTCGCTCTGCGCCACCAGGATCGCGCCGAGCGAGCAGGCGCCGATGGCGAAGCGGATCTCGCTGTCGGCACCGCCGGCGCGATAGCGCGAGGGCGTCATGCCCAGCACCTCGTTCGCCGTTTCGTAGAAGCGGCTACTGGCGTTGTAGCCCGCATCGAAGATCGCCTCGGTCACCGTGTGGCTGCGCTCCAGGCCGCTGCGCACGCGGCGGTTGCGATGCGCCGTGGCGTACTGCTTCGGGGTCACCCCGGCAACCGCCTTGAACACGCGGTGGAAGTGGAAGGGGCTGAGTCCGCTCGGTTGCGCCAACTGTTCGAGCGTGGGTACGGTCTCGGCCTGCTCGATCAGTCGGCAGGCGGCGGTGACCATCGCCGCCTGCTGCTCTGCGAGCGATGGCTGGTCGGGCCGGCAGCGCCTGCACGGGCGAAAGCCGGCGCGCTCCGCGTCGGCGGCGGTGGCGTGGAACGCCACGTTTTCCGGCCGCGCGGCGCGCGCGGCGCAGGAGGGGCGGCAGTACACGCCGGTGCTGCGCACCGAGTAGAAGAAGCTGCCGTCGGCACGCGCGTCGCGTGCCTGCACGGCGGCCCAGCGCGGGTCGGCGAGGGTGGCGGCACGTGCGGCCTGTTTCTCGGGAGTTTTCATGGCTGTTCCTTCCGTCGGATTATCGCTCAAGGCGAAATCTACGGACCGGCAGCCACCGCGGCACTCCGGGTCTTGCGATCGAATTGGAGCTGGCCGTGCCGGCGCCCGCCGGGGCGTCGGCACCGGGCGCCACTCGTGCCCGCATGCGCGAAGCTCAGGGCGCGGTATCGACCAGCACCAGCTCGGCGTCTTCCAGCGCGGTGACCTTCAGCGTCGACTCCTGGCGGATCGCGGCGCCGTCGCGGGCGTCCAGTTGCACGCCATTGAGGTCCACCTTGCCGGTGGCAGGTACCAGGTAGGCGTAGCGGCCGGGGGCCAGCAGGTACTCGGTGCTTTCGCCGGCCTTCAGCGTGGCGCCCAGCACGCGCGCATCGGTGCGCAGCGGCAGCGCCTCGGTGTCGTCCTTGAAGCCGCTGGCCAGTGCCACGAAGCGCCCGGAACGATCGCCCCTGGGAAACGGCCGCGCGCCCCACGACGGCGGCTGGCCGTTCTCGTCGGGGATGATCCAGATCTGGAAGATGCGCGTGGTCACATCCTCCCGGTTGTACTCGCTGTGGGTGATGCCGCTGCCGGCGCTCATCACCTGCACGTCGCCGGCCTCGGTGCGGCCGGCGTTGCCCAGGCTGTCCTGGTGGCTGATCGCGCCTTCGCGCACGTAGGTGATGATCTCCATGTCCGCGTGTGGGTGCGGCGGGAAGCCGGTCTGCGGCGCGATGGTGTCGTCGTTCCACACGCGCAGCGCGCCCCAGCCCATGCGATTCGCGTCGTGGTAGCTGGCGAAGGAGAAATGGTGTTTGGCGTTGAGCCAGCCGTGGTCGGCTCCGCCCAGGCGGTCGAAGGGTCTGCGTTCAATCACGGCGTTGCTCCTCATGCTTGATCGCGCCGGATGGCGCCTGTCCGCAAGATAAGGCTACGCAGTGCCGTCTGAAACCGGCGCGAAGGAAACGGATTGTCGTCGCCCCGGCACCAGTGGCTCACCAGTCGGTGGGGCGGTAGTCCTTCAGGAACTGGCCCCACACATGCTCGCCGGTGTTGATGCCGTGGATGATCGGGTCGACGATGCGTGCGGCGCCGTCGACGATGTCCAGCGGCGGGTGGAAGCGTTCCTCGCGCACTTTCTTCGCCGCCAGTTCGGCGGGGTCCTCGTCGGTCACCCAGCCGGTGTCGACGCTGTTCATGTGGATGCCGTCGTTGTGGTAATCGGTGGCCGCGGTGCGCGTCATCATGTTCAGCGCGGCCTTGGCCATGTTGGTGTGCGGGTGGCGGGTGGTCTTGAAGCTGCGGTAGAACTGGCCCTCCATCGCCGACACGTTGACGATGTGTTTGTCGCGCTCGGGCGTGCGCAGCATCAGCGGCTTCAGCCGCGCGTTGATGATGAACGGCGCGATCGCGTTGACCAACTGCACCTCCAGCAATTCGACCGACGGCACCTCGGCCATCAGCAGCCGCCACGAGTTGCGCTGGCGCAGGTCGACCTGCTGCAGGTCCTGGTCCAGTCGGCCCTCGGGAAACAGGTGGCTCTGCGCCAGCAGTTCTTCCGGCAGCAGCGGCAGCTGCGACAGCTCGGCGGCCCGGCTCAGCCCGGGCAGGTCGGCGCCGCGACTGGCCAGCGCGCTGCTGCCGGGCAGGATCTCCGCGCCGCGCAGGCCTTCGTAATGGCCGACCAGCCGGCGCACGTGCTCGGGCAGCTCGTGCAGCGCAGCGGTCTCGCCTTCCATCATGTGTGCGTAGAAATCCGGCGGGCGGCGCACGGTCTGGCAGGCGTTGTTGATGATGAAGTCCAGCCGCGGCCGGGTTGCCACCAGTTTCTGGCAGAACGCCTCGACGCTGGGCGTGTGGCGCAGGTCCAGGCCGTAGACCTGCAGGCGGTGGCCCCAGTCGGCGAAGTCCGGCTCGGCCGCGTAGCGCGCCGCCGAGTCGCGCGGGAAGCGCGTGGTGACGATCAGCTCGGCGCCGGCGCGCAGCAGCTTCAGGCCGGCCTGGTAACCGATCTTCACCCGGCCGCCGGTGAGCAGTGCCACGCGCCCGCGCAGGTCGGCCAGTTCGCTGCGCTTGGCGTAGTTGAACGCGGCGCACTCGGGGCACAGCTGGTCGTAGAAGAAATGGATGGTCGAGTACTTGCGCTTGCACACGTAGCAGTGCTTCGGCTCGACCGACTCGCGCGGCTGCGCGGCGTCGGCCGCGGGCGGCACGTCGTGCGGCAGGAAACCTTCCGGCGCGAACGCGTTCGGCGTGGTGAACACCGGCTTGCGGCGCAGGGCGCGGATGCCGGTCTGGTTCAGCACGGTGTCTTCGGCCTGGATGCGCGCGGCGTGGCGTTGTTTCTCCGCGGCCTTGAGGCGAATCCGGCGCGCGCCCGGTTCGGGGTGGTACATCCGCGCCACGGCCTGGTGCAGCTGTTGGCGTTCCGCGACGGGCAGCCGCTCGAGCAGCCCGCGGTCGTCGGCAATGGTCTGCAGCAGCCGGATGGCGGCACGCGCCTGCGCCAGCAGTTCGGCGTCCGTTTCGTCGGCAGGGGGCGGGCAGGTCGTGGTCATGAGGGCGTCGGTCGTGGTCGAACAGGGCATCGCCGGCGCGCTGCGGGCCGGGCCGCACGCGGGTTGCGCGGGAAGCGAGCCGCCCATGATGCCTGTTTTTGCGCCAATCGCGGTAATCGGGTGTCGACGGGATCAACCCCGGAATGAGCTCTGTGCCACATTTCATGCCTTCGACGTGTGCCATCGTGAGCGCGAGGCCGCCTGGTGAGGGCGGTCAGTCCATCAGATCCGGGGCATCGCGGCAGGACATTCGCATCAGCCCCGGCAAACAGGTCGGTTTGTGCGCAAGTCCAGTTCAGTTTTCCTCGCCCATTTCGGGCCATCGGTGATCGGCAACCCCGGGTCCCGCCTTCGTTTTCTTTTCCTGCCGGCGCGCGAGGCTTGCGACCGGCATGCGACTTACCACGGCCATCTGGTCAAGGCCGAAATCCTGCTCGACCGCATCGCCGCCGCCCAGACGGCCGGGTTGCGCGCGGTTGCGCCGGCACTGGACGATGCGGACGAAGCGCGCGCCACGGTCAAGCCGCCACGCGACCTGTTTTCCCCCACCACGCTCGAATATCGCCGCTGGTACACGCCGGATGGCAGCGCGCGGGCGCAACCGTTGACGCGTGAGGCACTGGCCGACCTGCTGGGCGCGGATGGCTTGTCGCCGCGCGAGGCACTCGACCGCGCCACCCACCGTTCGCATGCATTGCCTGCGGCGGATCAGGCATGGCTGATCCGCCGACGCAGCCTGCCGGTGCAGCAGCGTCCGCTGAATCGCCGCGAGTTCCACGAGCTGGTCGACGCGCTCGACGGTGCCTGGCAGGCCCCGGCCGGTGCGCCGGAGGTGACGCGCCACAACCGGCGGCTTGCGCTGCAGGTGGCAACGTCGCTGGCCGGCATGCTCGATGAACATGTCGCGCCGCCGTTCCGCGTCGAGGCATTGAACGAGGCGTTCAACGAACGTCTGCTGGTCCACCTGCGCCAGAGCATCGACGCATTTTGCCGGGCCAACGCAGTCTGCGCGGTGCTGCTGGCGGGGCCCAAGGCGTGGTTTGCCGCCAAGGCCGCCCGCATGCGTGCCGAACATCAGGTCGCGCTGGTGTTGTCGACGCGCGCGCACTCCAGCGGGGTCGGCCCGCGTGCCGGGAACGCGCAGCCCGCGGGCATGCCGCGGGCTGCAACCGGCTGAGCCTGCCCTTCGGGCTCAGGCCTCGGCTTCTTCCTTGTACGCATCCACCGGGATGCAGGCGCACATGATGTGCTTGTCGCCGTAGACGTTGTCGACGCGGGCGACCGGCGGCCAGTACTTCTGCAGCTTCAGGCTGGCCAGCGGGAAGGCGGCCAGTTCGCGCGGGTAGGCGTGGGTCCACTCGCTGGCGCTGACCATGGTGGCGGTGTGCGGGGCGTTCTTCAGCGGGTTGTCCTCGCGGTCGAGCTTGCCCTCCTCGATCGCGCGGATCTCGTCGCGGATCTGGATCATCGCGTCGATGAAGCGGTCCAGTTCGTAACGCGATTCGCTCTCGGTCGGTTCCACCATCAAGGTGCCGGACACCGGGAAGCTCAGCGTCGGCGCGTGGAAGCCGAAGTCGATCAGCCGCTTCGCCACGTCCTCGGCGCCGATGCCGGTGGCGTCCTTGAGCGGGCGCAGGTCGAGGATGCACTCGTGGGCCACCAGCCCGTTGCGGCCGGTGTACAGGGTGGGGTAGTGCGCTTCGAGCCGCTTGGCGATGTAGTTGGCGTTGAGCAGGGCTACTTGCGTTGCCTTGCGCAGGCCCTGCTGGCCCATCAGGGTGATGTACATCCAGCTGATCGGCAGGATCGAGGCGCTGCCGAAGCTTGCCGCAGAAACCATGCCGACCGGGCTTTCCTCGCCGAACTTCCTCGGCAGGAACGGGGCGAGGTGCGACTTCACCGCGCACGGGCCGACACCCGGGCCGCCACCGCCGTGCGGGATGCAGAAGGTCTTGTGCAGGTTCAGGTGCGACACGTCCGAGCCCCACTTGCCGGGCTTGGCCACGCCGACCAGCGCGTTCATGTTGGCACCGTCGGTGTACACCTGGCCGCCGTGCGCGTGCACGATCTCGCAGATCGCCACGATGTCTTCCTCGAACACGCCATGCGTGGACGGGTAGGTGATCATCAGCGCGGCGAGACGGTCCGAATACTTCTCGGCGGCGCGGCGGATGTCCTCGACGTCGACGTTGCCGTTGCTGTCGCACTTGGTCACCACCACGGTCATGCCGCACAGGTGCGCGGAGGCCGGGTTGGTGCCGTGGGCGGATTCGGGGATCAGGCAGATGTCGCGATGCGCGTCGCCGCGCGAGCGGTGGTAGGCGCGGATCGCCAGCAGGCCGGCGTACTCGCCCTGCGCGCCGGAGTTCGGCTGCAGGCTCACCGCGTCGTAGCCGGTGCATTCCACCAGCATCGCTTCCAAGCCGTCGATCAGTTCCTTGTAGCCCTGCGCCTGCGCGGCCGGGGCCAGCGGATGGATGTTGGCTAATTCCGGCCAAGTGACCGGGATCATCTCGGCGGTGGCGTTGAGCTTCATGGTGCACGAGCCCAGCGGGATCATCGTGCGATCCATCGCCAGGTCCTTGTCGGCCAGCGCGCGCATGTAGCGCAGCAACTCGTGCTCGCTGTGGTGCGTGTTGAACACCGGGTGGGTGAGGAAGTCGCTCTTGCGCAGCAGCGTGCGTGGCAGCGCGTCGTGGACTTCGGCATCGAGCGCGTCGATGTCGATCTCGGCACCGAACAGGCCCGCCAGTGCGACGACGTCGGCGCGGGTGGTGGTCTCGTCCAGGCTGATGCCGAGGCTGCTGGCGTCCAGCTCGCGCAGGTTGATGCCTGCAGCGCGGGCCTTGGCATGGACAGCGGCGGCGTCGATGCCGGTGATGTGCAGCGTATCGAAGAAATCGCCGCCCACCTTCACGCCGGCCCGACGCAGCGCGACGGTCAGGATCGCGGCCAGGCGATGCGTGCGGCGCGCGATGCGGGTGAGCCCGGCGGGGCCGTGGTAGACCGCGTACATGCTGGCCATCACCGCCAGCAGCACCTGCGCGGTGCAGATGTTGGAGGTGGCCTTCTCGCGGCGGATGTGCTGCTCGCGCGTCTGCAGGGTGAGGCGGTAGGCCGCCTTGCCCTCGGTGTCGATCGACACGCCGATCAGGCGGCCCGGCATCGAGCGCTTGTACGCGTCGCAGCAGGCCATGAACGCGGCGTGCGGGCCGCCGAAGCCGAACGGCACGCCGAAGCGCTGCGAGTTGCCCACCACGATGTCGGCGCCCCATTCGCCGGGCGCGGCGATCAGGGTCAGCGCGAGCAGGTCGGTGGCGACCGCGACCACGCCGCCGCGCGCGTGCACGGCGTCGGCGATCGCCTGGTAATCGTTGATGCTGCCGAAGGTGTCCGGGTACTGCAGCAGCACGCCGAACGCATCGGTACCGGCCGCATCGCTGTCCGCGCCGACCACCAGTTCGATGCCCAGCGGTTCGGCGCGCGTGCGCACCACTTCCAGCGTCTGCGGGTGCACGCCGCTGGAGACGAAGAACACGTTCGACTTCGACTTGCACGAGCGCTTGGCCAGGGTCATCGCCTCGGCCGCGGCGGTGGCCTCGTCCAGCAGCGAGGCGTTGGCGATCTCCATGCCGGTGAGGTCGGCGCACATGGTCTGGAAGTTGATCAGCGCCTCCATGCGGCCCTGCGAGATCTCCGCCTGGTACGGCGTGTACGCGGTGTACCAGGCCGGATTCTCCAGGATGTTGCGCAGGATGACGTTCGGCGTCAGCGTGCCGTAATAGCCCTGGCCGATGAAGCTGCGGAACACCTGGTTCTTGCCGGCGATCGCGCGGATCTTGGCCAGCGCGGCCTCCTCGGTGATCGCTTCGGGCAAGGCCAGCGGGGCGGCGGACTTGATCGAGCCGGGAACGATGGCGTCGGTCATCGACTCCAGCGAATCGTGGCCGATCACGCGCAGCATCTGTGCGATCTCGGCGTCGTCCGGACCGATGTGGCGTTCGATGAACGCGCCGTGGTGTTCGAGGTCGCGCAGGGAGGTCGGGTTCTTCGAGGTCATGAAAGGGCATCCGCAGACAACGTGCCGTGCCGCACGTGGGGCGCCCCTCTGTCCTTTTGCCTGAGAGTTTGGAAACGCGGCGGCGTTTCGTGCCCCTTCGGCGGCGGATTCAACCGCTCTCTCCAGAGTGTTTGACGCGTGGTGGTGTGGGGCCTGAGCGATTACGGGCGTTGCGTCTTCGGCAGCCGGTGCTCCGGTCGGGAGCGCGCGGCTTCTCCCACCATGCGTTTTACCCCGGCGATTATACAGGTCGGGCACGTGTGCGGCGGGCGCGGTTCAGGTGGAACCGGCACTATGCTTGGCGCCCCGTCCAGTGGAGGAACCCGCATGCTCCGCATCGGCGAGATCGACCACGTGGTGCTGCGCGCCATCGACCCGGTGGCCATGCAGCGCTTCTATTGCGACGTACTGGGTTGCCGCGAGGAGCGGCGCCAGGACGAGATCGGCCTGGTGCAACTGCGTGCCGGCGCCTCGCTGATCGACCTGGTGGCGATCGACGGCAAGCTCGGTCGTCTCGGCGGCGCGGCACCGGGTGCCCAGGGCCACAACATGGACCACCTGTGCCTGCGCGTGGAGGATTACGACGAGGCGGCGATCCTGGCCCATCTGCGGGCGCACGGCGTGCGCATCGGCGAGTCGGGTTCGCGCTATGGCGCACGCGGCGAGGGCCCGTCGATCTACCTTTACGACCCGCAGGGCAACATGATCGAGCTGAAGGGGCCGGCAGTCGCTTGAAGCGCGAAGAACTGCGCTCCCCGCACGCTCAGGGTGAGCGGTGTGGGCCGGAAGGCGGCCTTCCCGACTTCAATGCAAACCCTGAAAAGACGAAGGCCGCCTTGAAAGGCGGCCTTCGTT
>ERZ781398.1557-NODE-1557-length-21294-cov-4.142333_pt1 | contig 21294 bp, 26 predicted proteins | sample MGYA00433077_ERZ781398 | MGnify/ENA primary metagenome ERZ781398 (study PRJEB29847, sample SAMN06458254) | wastewater metagenome | isolation source: Wastewater bioreactor | place: South Africa: Cape Town | study: EMG produced TPA metagenomics assembly of the... | reverse complement strand
AACGAAAGTTATAAGCTTGTTATAATTGACTATATTTATTTATGAAATCAAAAGAACAATCTGACATCGATGACGAGAAAAAAAGAAGAAAGAAAACTAGACAAAAATCAAACATTTAACGATGGACAATTGCGACGTGTATGACCGATCTCTTTGCAAAGGCCACATTTACGTTGTTTACTATCACCATCACTATCTGAATTTCGCCGTTTACGAACATGAGTTGACTGATTATTTCGATTGCCACCACCAGCAGTCTGATTATAGACGATAGGTGATCTAAATGAGTGAAAAAAATAAAGATTGTTTTCAAGAGGATTGTGAGATGGCTAAACATACTCGTCTTTCCAAGCAAAAAAATTACAATTATCATTATTTCCACATCGATAGAAAGCTCGACCTTTGTTCGGTCCATCTTTTCTCACTGTTAGTTCTTTTGCATCGGCATTACAATTACACTTAGGTGCACCTTGACCATTTGTTGGACGAATTTGTTCTTTTTGTACAGGTCGAGTATTATGAGTGTTCATACTGTTATGCCGAGCTATGGGTTGTGGACGTCTGAAAATCAAATATCGAGAAAAAAAACGAACAATTTTTCTGTTTTACCGATTTGCTGCTGCTGTTGTTGCTGGTTGATTTCGATTAGTTCGATCACCGAATGGTCCTGATGGAGGTGCCGGAGGCGGAGGAGGTGGTGGAGGATTTGATCCCGGTGCACCGAAGTATTTCGTCATAGCATCATCGAGTTTTTGTATTTGATTTGCAGTAACAATGAATACTTGTCGATATTTATCAATTTGTTCTCGAAGTACATCGGCGGGATTTTCTCGTCCTTCGCAAACTCTTTAAGAGAGAAGAAAAAAAAAAAATTCATGTCAAAACTTGAGAATGAATGAATGAATGAATAAACTCACGCTTTTAGTTGATTTTCTAGTTCAGCACGAAGATGTGGTTTGGACAATTCATGGCCCATTTTATCATAACCTTCACATAGACCTAAACCCAATTTTTCCGGTTCGAATCTTCGTTCGGCATTCATTTTCGTGTAGAGTCTCTCTTGAATTTTGGCAATATGTTCGGCATGAGTTGCATCAGTGCCAATGCCATGTTTTTCCATGAGAGCAATAAGATCAGCTTCGGTTAGTAACTGTGGTGGCGTTGTTTCGCCTTGAATCATTTCAATTTTCGTTGGATAGAATGTTTGATTGAGTTCATAATGTGGTAATTCTTTTTCCGACCATTTATCATAAATATAAACATCCAAATAGTTTCTCTCGCGAATAATCAAACCCGATGCATGAAATTTTTCATTGGCTATCTCGACTTTAATTGTTGTTTCATCGCCTTGTGCATCTTTGGATACGCACGCAAGAAAATGTCGAACAACAAGTTCGTACAATTTATTTTCATCGTCAGTCAATTGTCCATCGGGATGTCGAGTCGGATGAATCGGTGGATGGGCTTTATCCGTGTTTTTGCCATTTCGTGGTCGAATACCATCGTTTAAAACTCGTTGAGCAAATGCGCCCCAACGTTGATCGACAACTTGATTTTGTACTAATGGTGTGAGATTGATTTCAGGCGGAAAGATATTCGTTTCCGTACGTGGATAACTAATTAAACCTTTCATATACAATTTTTCGGCTATTTCCATTGTTTTTTTACCAGTCATACGTAATTTTCTACTCGCTAGTTTTTCCATTTCGACAGTGTCAAGAGCTTGTGGTCTCCATTTGGATTTATTTTTTGATTTAATATCTAGAACTTTGGCTTGAGGTTCGTCCATAATCATATCGTAAATCATAAGGCAAGGTTGATGTTCAAATAAACGATTTCTTTCCCAAGTAAATTCACAGAATTGTCCGTTGTCAGTTTGATGTTCGACGTTTATTTTCCAAAATGTTTCACGAATGAAATTTTCTCGTTGAAGATATCGTTCGACAATGAAACCAAGCGTTGGAAATTGACATGAACCGTAACTAATCACATGTTTTGCATCGAAACCGAATAGACGTTGTAAACGAATCGTTTGAAAACGTGTAAATGCAGCACCGATACGTAAATCTAATTCTTGACGAACATCAACAGCTGCACTAACACGTTGATCTGGTTGAATGAGATTATTCAAAGCACGACTTGCACTATTGAATGTAATTTCAGAAAATCGAGCTCGATATACTTTCAAACCAGCTTTCAACGGTCGACAGAGATCGATAATTTCATAACCGATATTTTCTCCTTCACGATCACAATCCGTCCAAATAATCAATGTCTGACATTTAACAACCTCACGTTTGAGAGTTCTCTCGATATCTGACGCACGATCAGTAACTTTCTTCTGTATGGGTGCATCGAATAGAACGACAGGATCTATTTGTGTCCAACTATTATATGTCGATGTAAAATCACAATTCATAATATGACCGGATACCGATGTAAATATCATTTGAACAGGCTGATTAAATAATTGATAATTAAATTCATAGATTTTATTAAATTTCGAAAAACCTTCACGCATTGTTGCTCCATTTTTCGATAGAAGACGTGCTAAAGATTTAGCTGCATCGTTCTTTTCAGCAACATTTAATACGCGATGCATTATTGCTTTCAATACAATTGTAGTTATTCTCATTCAATCATCTAGAATTTAAAAGAATATTATTTTTAGTATTCAATTAAATGCATCGATGGTCCATTCGTTTCACAAGAATAAATTTGTCTTATTCCATAGCTGCCTGTTTCAATTTTTGTATTCGGACATAAGTCACGTAGATTCGATATAAATTTATTATAAAATTCAAGTCCCGTGTCTTTATTTATATTATGATGATATTGAAATCGATGTCCATTCAATCGACCACCGAGTGTTGCTTGTGGAATAATCAAAAGATCACCACTAACATCAACTATCGTCTTCAAACCATTCTCACTTTCGCATAATCTAATCGATGCAATTTCTTTTGCTAAAAGAAAACTTTCATATTCTCTCTATCTCGGTCTCGATTATCCTACCCAGTTTATTCACATCTTCGATTTGTGCATCTTTTAAAAATGCAACAAACGCGACCATTCCACGATCGATGCTCACTTCAGTTTCATCTTGAAGACGTAATCGAGCTTTTGTACATTGCTGAAGTAAACAACGAACTCGTATTGTTGACATATGATTATTTTTTTTTTCAAAATAGTTAGATATATCTACAAATATGTGGATGTTATTCAGTCTATTTCACTCGGAGAAATAGGAGTTTTATTGAGAAAAACAACGCGAAAGACAAAAAAAGAAACAATCTTTAAAGTTTTTCAATCAAAATACTCGAAGCACCGCCACCACCATTGCAGATGCCTGCAACACCTTTCTCACCGGATTTCAAACTATGAACTAAGTGAACAACTAATCGAGCGCCAGACATGCCAATCTAAAATCACAAATGAAAATATACGTATTCGAACATCTTCAAATCAACGAACTGGATGTCCAAGAGCAACACCACCGCCATGAACGTTTAATTTATCATTGCTAATGCCAAGTAATTTACCATTGGCTAAAGCAACAGCACTGAATGCTTCATTGATTTCCCACATGGCAATATCATTCTTGTTCACATTCGCGAGTTTTAAAAGCTAGAAAAAACAAAAAAATGTTTACGATCAAGATAAATAAAATGTTTACTTTTGGAATAGCTAAACTAGGAGCTACACTAAAATCAACCGGGTTTGTTTCTGCATCAGCGAAAGCTAAAGCAAACTTGTCAATGCTTTTTTTTTTGTTTTCAATGTAAAATAAATCCTACCGACGACACGAGCCAATGGTTTACAACCTAATTCTTGAGCTGCTTGTCGTGTCATTAAAAGAACAGCAGCGGCGCCATCATTGATTTTCGAAGCATTGGCAGCAGTAATTGTACCATCTTTTTGAAAGACAGTACGTAACTAAATATTTTCCAATGACAGAAAGATAAAAACAAACAAAATCAACATACAGTTTTCATTTTTTCAAAATCGACTTTTTTATATTCTTCATCTTCTTTCACGATGATTTCGCCTTTCTTTGTCGTCACTTTCACAGGTGCGATTTCAGCGTTAAATACTCCGTCTTTCCAAGCTTTAGCAACACGTTCGTACGATTGTTTAGCATATGCATCTTGATCAGCACGTGAGAGACCTTCAGCTTTCGCTGTTTTCTCAGCGCATACACCCATTGGAATTCGATCGTACACATCCGTCAAACCATCTTTAGCAATACCATCTTCCAATTGAAGATTTCCATAGGGTGTATCACCTCGTGGAAGATAATACGGTACGTTCGACATGCTTTCCATGCCGCCAGCAATGGTTACATTCTGATGGCCACACATTAAACCTTGTGCGGCGAGCATAATCGCTTTCATTCCACTTGCACAAACTTTATTCACTGTTGTACAGATGGTTTCTTTCGGTAGACCGGCGTAGATCGAAGCTTGACGAGCAGGAGCTTGACCAAGACCTGATTGAACAACGTTGCCCATGTAAACTTCTTCGACACGATCCGGAGAAATATCTTCGAAGAGAGATTTGTTTTAAAAAAGGGCACATCGATAGCATGAAGTTTGACATACTCGCTTTTTCTAGACAAGCTTTAATTGCTGTTGCACCAAGTTTCGGTGCTGGAACCGAGGCAAGACTTCCACGAAATGAACCGATTGGTGTTCGAGCTGCACTTACGATCACAACTTCCTGAGAGAGAGAAAAACAGATTTCATTCAACCAAAAACAAAAATTTTAATCAAAATTACATTGAAATTCGATTTATTTGTTGATGCTGATCGATATTGTACACATGTTGATGTACAATTCGATGCAACTAAACGCGAAGCTACGGAAATACCGAGTCGAGAAATCATCTGTAATGCAAGTACAAAAAGAGGGTCAACACAACACCAATTATTTTTTCTCAGCGATTGGTTTTCTTTATCAACAAATCACACGAAACACATGGCTCCATCTATGGATCGATTTATTAAATATATATATTTATTATTAAAAAAAAAAAGAAACGTGAAAAAAACTTCTAATCATCTTCTTCTTCACCCTCTCCTTCTTCTTCTTGTTCTTCCTCTTGTTCTTCTTCATCGGCTTCTTCAGCTTCAGCTGCACGAGCTTTCGCTTCTTCTTCGGGCGATGGATCTTCGGCTTCACCGATTTCCGGTCCGTCACTATATTCATTCGCTGGTATCGGTGGTAATTCGGGTCCATAATCTTTCGTATCGTATTTATGACCGAAACCAACATAAAGATTTTCCCAGACCATTCCACGTGCAAAAGCAAATGCACCTGGCCAAACATTGGATCGAACAAATGCACAAGCATATTGTGGAATAAGATTTGACGAGACTTTAGCCGTCCAGGCTTTTGTATTTTGAATATCATTGTCGGCACCGATCGGTGTGAGAAGTGGTTTAGCTTGTTCAGGTTCGATTTCTTCTGTTTCAGCTTTCATTTCTTCTTCATCTTCGTTTTCTTCTTCTTCTTTATCGGCATTTTCACCTGGATTCCACCATTTAGTTCGACCTTGCGGAAGAATCTCTTGAACATGATGTATCCAACCGTTTAATTCCTCGTCGACTAATTCCGAGAGTGTTGCACCTTTGAAATCTTCATTTTCTTGATAATTTTCTCGGCCACCCTCTTCTTCAGCTTCTTCTTCTTCTTCGGAGAATTTAAATTTGCCCGCTGGTGATACAACCGTTGCCGCACTTATTCGAGCAATTTGAGCTCGTAGATAATTTTTCTCCGTGCCAGGATAGGCCGGATACGATTGAATTTCTTCACTTAAATTTCCAGTAAAAAAATGTCGAATAAGTCGTGCTTGAGAAATCTGTGCCGGTGTTACAATCGGCAATTTTGCCCAGGGAGCACCAGCTATCAATCAAATAATAAAATGATCGTGTTGTTTTTTTTTTCTATTTTGTCTACAAAACTTACGATGATTGCAAACATAGTACGTATATTTATTCACACCGGTGCCTCGTTCTTCTTTAGGAACGATTGGTGGTGATTTGTAGGTTGATTTCGGTAGAGGATCTTCTTCGCCTTCGAAATCTTCATCTTCACCATTTTGTCTATGATCATCAGTTGGATTTGTTTCTTCTGTTCCGTCATTATTATCATCCGTATCATCATCATTATGTTGTTCGGCTTCAGCAATGAAATAATTCTTTTGTGTACCGAAAATTTTACCCCAAAAACGAACTTTTTCAAATTGACCTTTATCAACAAGTTGTTTCAATGCGAGCCAAATTCTAATCAGAAGAAAATTAATAAATATTCAGATATGTCAGTTTTGTTTCTTCTTCATACCGATAAGCTTCATCTTTGCCAATGCCTGTACCGGATTGTTCGAAATAATAAGCCTGCTCGAGAATATAGGGCAATGGCGATTGCAGCGCTTCATCGTCGAGTTCTTCAGTATTATCGATTTTTTCGAACAATGGTTTTTGCTCTTCGGCTAGAATATGTTCGGTATCTTGAGCTGGTCGATCTCGTAGAGTATCCTGTTGTGGACGTGTTGCTTCACTCTTTATTGTTTTACTGATATCTTCGAAATTATCTGCGCCATCCTCTTTAAAAAAAACAAAAAAAAAGCACAATTTGGATATTTTCATGATTCAATCTCTTACGAGGTTGCTCAGTCAATAATTTCGCAATACAATGTGAGAGATGATCGTACCTAAAGCAAAATCAATCTATTAAACAAATCACAACAATCTATTCATTTACAAATTGGTTCCATCTTTCGTTGTTGCTGCTAAAATAAATGCTTTTGCATCAACATAATGTTTTTCTAAATCATTATTATCGGGCGTCGCACTTGCTCGTTGTTGATCTATATCATAGAAAATGAATACATGTCATGTTCATTTCAATGTTCGAACCTTCATAGTACGTGTTTATCGTCGTGCTCATTGCTACGAAAGAATGTTTGCGTTTATTACTACAACTCTCGGTTTTTTTTTCTTTTTCTTTTTGTTGCATCTATAGTTTCTTGACTGTTGCTTGCCAACCATTCTCGAGTAGAATTCAACTCTCTAAGGATGTCGCTCGACGATGATGATGATGACGTGTGAAAATTGATGTCAGACACCCGTCTGAGTTGAGTATTGATCATTTTGTTTACTCTCATTCTTTTATTTGATTTTTATTGGTGAATGAAGTGATGATTTCAATCAATTGAAGAGAGCTTGTGTGTTGTTCGTTACACTTGTTGTTGTTGTGTCCTCCTCCGCCCACCTGCAATTAGTTGATGGTGTGAAACAATTTGTCAATGTGAATGTGTCTCTCTTTCGTCAAGGATCAAACGATAGTCACCTGCTAGATACATTGAAAAACTACCCCTGATCACCATTGTTCATAATGAATAAGCGGCAAAATTGATACGCTGATTTAACGAATGTTTGATTGTCAAATATACACATAGCAAAATCGAAATAAATCTCTATACATTTAAAATACACTTATCAAGGCGAACAGAGACGGATGGTCGATTTGACCCTCCTGTGTTAAATCACCATTGTCATTGTTTCCTTTCACCTTACAAACAAGAAGGATTATAACAGGCGTGCATGCTCTCGAATGTACATGTTGACTTGAACAATGATTATCCTTCTTCTTCACCTGAAACAAAGTCAAATTTCATGTGTGTGACAAAAATTAAATCCTCCCGATAGGTCATCATCAACGTTAGCCTCTACTGAATTTTTAACTTTCTTTTGAACTTCATTTGTACATACATATATAATTTCTCTCTTTCTCTCTCTTTTTTTCTGTTTCTTCAAATGTTTACGTAAGAGTAATGATTGAAATCAGTATTTTAATCGATCTAATCATTGAGAGAATGTGTCATATAGAGATCAACAAAGCGGCAGCAATTATTCGAAACCAAATAACACTTTCTCTTAAATACACGCGTTCAACCGCTTCAAAAAGATTTGTTTCATTTTCATTGTCGTCGTCTGTCTATTCGTTCCAAGTGCAATTTGCAAATAACAGACATAGCAAGAAAAAAGAGAAAAAAAACTTTCTCTACTCGATAAATAGATATATATACATATATATATGTATGCATACATAAATTGACAAATAACTAATTTCATATTGACACGCACGTTTATGTTCTATTTGACAGACAGTCAAGAATTTAAATTTTTTATTTCTCTCTCTCTTTATCCTCATGGAAAAAAAGAGTTGAACATAATTATGAACACAAATGTGATGTAACATATATTTCATCCATAATCTATCACCTTGCGAAAAAGTATACTGTTGAACTTGCTAGGAGATTAGCAAGGAAAGAGAAGATGAAGATGACATCAGAGCGGATCTCTTACTGACTCAAACTCACACGTACTGATATCAATGATATGTGTTGATCACATTTTTTTTTCTTCTTTTAATTTGTGCCGCCCTATTTGTTGTTGGACTTGTCATTGTCCATCACTATGCTTAGGTTTCAGTTTCTTTTTTGAAACAAGCAATTTGATATCTCATCGGGATACCTTTTTGCCTTCGACCTCGATCAATCTACGTGTCTTCTTTTTTCTCTCTCTCTCTCTTTCTTTCTTTCTTCCTTAAGAAGATTAATATAACAACGGATAGAAGAAACATTTTCGTTCGTCAGCTTTTTTTTTTTTTATTTCATAGACCTCCTCGTTATTATTGACTTGATTATTCCGCTACGAATATATATATGTATATATCGATACTAATAAAGTCATGCTAACAAATATATGCACACGCGTGTGTGCAATATTGACCGAGCACGATCAACATTCGTTCGCTTTGTCATTCAAATAGTAACAGGCACTAATCTTTGACAGGCAAGCAGGTAGTCTTTCTTTTTCTTCTTTCTCTTTTTTCGTCCTCGCTTATTTGTTTATGCTGAATGGAACCAGTTATACATGATGAATAGTAATTTTCTTCTTTAGCAAATAGAGCGTGCACAAACGTCTATTGACGATTAAAATATATACATTTTATATGAATTGCTTAAGCTTATAGAGAGAGAGAGAGAGAAAGACAAGAATCTTCATTAATTCGAGAAAATGTTGTTCACATTTGACATATACGGATTGGATTTAAAGAAAAAAAAAGAAAATCTCAAGTAACTTTTGCCTTCATTCTTTTTTCTTCTTCTTCTTCTCCCCTTTCATTTTCTTTTTTTTTGAAAAGAGGCGTAAACTAAAAACTCGACATTTTCGGGCGTCGCGCGATTTGTATTTTCACTTTGTATTGACTTTTTTTCTTTTCATTCGAACCAATGAGAAGAAATTTGCTTTCGTTTTTCTTCTTTTTAATGTCATGAGCCGAATTCAAACGAACAAGAGAGAGACACACAGAGAAAAAGGAGAGAAAGAAAGAGAGAAAGAGAGAGGGAAACATATCAAACATCACCCAATGAATTGATTTTATATGTGCACTATTCTCTGAATGGTGGTTCGACTTTTTGTCGTTCTCTTTTCTTTTCTCTTCTTAATACAAAAAGTGGCCTATCCATTTCAGAATATTTTCTTTCATCAATGAACAACGGACATCGACAAATGAGTACAACTTCAAGTAAAAACATCAAATGACAAATTAGATTATTCGATTTTCGTTTTTTTTGTGTGTTTTCTAGGTCGAATTTTAACTGATGTACCTTGTAAAGTTTGCCATGATAATTCATCAGGCAAACATTACGGCATATTTGCATGTGATGGGTAAGTGAATTGGAATGAAAAATCATCGTATGTTAATATTATGATTATTCTGATTCTAGTTGTGCGGGCTTTTTTAAACGTTCGATTCGTCGTAATCGACAGTATGTTTGCAAAAATCACGGACTAGGCAATTGTCCTGTTGATAAAACTCATCGAAATCAATGTCGAAGTTGCCGTTTAACACGTTGTTTGGAGGCTGGCATGAATAAAGAAGGTATTTGTTTATATTTCATTTAGTCGAGACTGTAGACTGGATGTCGACGTGATTCGGAAGATTGAAAACGAGAGAGGGAGAGAGCGACGAGAAAAAAAAAGTGAATTTCGTTTTGTCGTGTACTTCAACAGAATATTTATCCACTTGAGTGTTTAAATTAACAAAAAACATACCTAAAGCGATGAAAAATTAATTTCTCATTTTTCTTCTCATTTAGCTGTTCAACATGAACGTGGACCGAGAAATTCGACTATACGTCGACAAATGGCACTCTTACTCAAAGAATCAAGTGATCTCATCAGTGCCTATCATTTTCGTCATCATCATCATCATCCCATACCGCCCACATTTCATCATTCATTGTCATCTCCACCGATTACTTCTCCTCCATCACTGATTCATCCAACTCCCAAATATCCACTCGATCTTCGAACATCGATCATCGAACAACAACATCAAGCGAACGATGCTCATGAATCTGCAGCTCGAATTCTCTTCAGTGCGATCAATTGGGCGAAAACAGTGCCAGCATTTGTTGCCTTGTCCAATCACGATCAAGTATGATCGCATTGATCGTTGACTTGAAAATCTTTTTTTATTATGATTTATTTTTTTTTTGTTTTCAGTTGTCTCTATTGGAAGAAGGCTGGCGAGATCTATTCATTCTAACAGCTGCCGAACAACAATTCTCTTTAAACATCTCCGATGTCGTTTCCAAAATAAGCAAAAATGAAAATCTCAAGTCAGATATTGAACATTTTCAAGATTTAATATTGAAATTTAAACACATGGATATCGATGCGAATGAATTCATTTGTTTGAAAAGTCTCGTTCTATTTAAAACCGTGCTTAGCAATTGTCAAACAATGACAAATACACATTTACATGATCTACATACGATCGCTTATTTACAAGATCAAGCTCAAATTCTTTTAAATACATATATTAATAAACAATATCCATCTCAGCCACATCGTTTTGCTAAATTAATACATTTACTTGCTGGTCTACGTTCGATTTCATCGTTAACTATCGAAGAACTTTTCTTTCGACAAACTATCGGAGATAAAACACACATGGAACAATTAGTGAAAGACATGTATCAAATAAACATGGCAAGCATAGTTGCTAATTCGACTTAGACATTTTCATTTTTCTTCTCTCTCGTTTTGTTTCTCTCTCTCGCTCTTTTTTGCTCCCGGTTTTGGGTATCAATAATTTCATTGTGGGCTTATTTTTCTTTTTTCTTTTGTTCTTTATACACAGTGCTATTTACGGGCCATTTCTGTTTCTCTTTCTCGAGCACTTTCGTTTTCTCTCTCATTGTCTTGTTCTTGTACTACTACTACTTGTTATCACGATATGAATTAAATAGAGTTTTTCTTCTTGTGTATACATTCTATATTGCCTGATATGAAACAATTGTTATTCTCATCAAGTGTGACAAAAAAAATAAAGAAATCGGAAATCAACATTTTTGTCTCTTGTTTTCTTGTCCTCCCCACATGATGATCATTGTGGGTGGAGTCAAATGTGAAGACATCACCTTCGCTTTCACGCTCCTGTCCGATTTGACTAGCATTGATAATTGGTAGGGGTCATCTTACTTGCGCCTAATGAAGACAAGCAAAGCATACCCTATAGTTGATGATTTATCAGATGAATGAACTCTCTCGCTCTCGGAGTCTTGTCAACACGTGTCCATACAGACGATGATCGGTAATAATAACATTGAATGCGTTAAATTTCGCCATGAGCTCAATTGTCAACTCGTCAGATTTGATTTTTTTTCGTTTTTCTTGATTGAATAATCAAATCCATTGAACCGAACGGAAATGTTTGCAAACATTCATTCAACGATGAGAACGAGCCAACAAGAAAAAAATAACTCCCCAATGGATTCGTTTGTTTTTTTCATAAACATCGAAAGGAATTCGAGAAAAATAACAACACTTGAACTTTAACTAATCAATACTTAAGACCTTCTCTCATTGTCAATGAACAGATTAAACGTTGTTAGTTGTTCAAGAGCAACACTAAATCTACATTGAAAGCGATTTGCCTCAACCGAAAATAACAATTAAAACTTTTTTTTTTCTTTTACTTGTCTTTGTTCATCATTTATAATTACACATCAGTCTCTATTGTCCATTTTGTTCGTTTTTGTTCTTTTTTTCTTTCTCTCTCTCTCTCTTCTTCTGTCATTGTATATGTACTTACATGTCTCGTCTACCTTCAATTTAAAATCTCTCGTGTGCTCAATATGTGAAATTGCCTTAAGGGTATCATCCAATAGCTGATCATTGATTGTTAATTGGGGACGAACGACTAATTACGGGAGGGAGAAATACTCGTCTAGTATCATTTACATCGTTGAACAAAAAAAGTGAGAATTCTTCATCTTTTATTTTCGTTTAATTAAAATTGATTCGATTGAAATGAATGATAAGTTTATTTTTGTACAAAAAGAAAGTGACACATTACAACTTTTTTCTCGCTTTAACATCACCAGTGTACGCTTTGAAACGTTTGTCGATTTGTATTCGACGTTGTTTAACTTCGGACTCGAGTTTTTTCAACTGAAATTAATAAAAAAATGAAAGTTAAAATGAATATAAAAAAAACAAACTTCTCGAATTTCTAATTCAGCTTGATGTTTTTCTTCGGTTGCATTGCCTCGAACACCATTTCGACGTCGCATCATTTTACCTGTTATCTCACGAATACGTTCTTGAACTTGTCGATCACGAATTCGTCTACAAAAGAAAAAGAAACAGACGTTATCTATTGAATAATTTCTCTCTCATAAACTATTGATACCTCTCCTCTTCTTCACGCATCACACTTTCCGGTGAACGATTTCGTCGACTTTCATATCGAATTGCTTTCTCAACCATTTCCTGTTGATCTTTCGTCATAACAGGTAGATAATGAGGATCAATACCAAATGGAGCTTGAACAACAGCTTCAGAATAATCTATATATACAGGCGAATAGAAGCTAATTTGATTAACTCAAGTAGTACAACACATACCTTTGCCTTTAACCAAACGTTTTCGACGTAATTGTTGTTGACTAGCACGATAATCTTCTTTCCAATTATGTAATAAGTCTTGATTTTTCACTCGTTGTAATTCTTCATTGATTTTAATATTTTTATGCTACAGAAAGAAGTGATAAATAGATAATTTATTCATTCAATGTGATAAATCGAATGTACTTTCAAACGAATTAATCGTTGTTCTTCTTGAGCACGAGCTGCAAATCCATCACCAATAGGATCTGTCGAAGTCATAACTTTTGGCTTTCTAAAAAGAAAACAGAAATCATTCTTTTGTTTTGTTTTCTTATTTTTTCAATTTGTTGAAATAAAAACAAAACAACAATTCGTGTGAAAACAAAATAGAACGTGGGACAATCAACAATCGAGTGCGCGTACATACACTCGAGGTAATTTGAAATCAATGTTCGATTTTGATGTATGATGCATACGCATTTCGGAATAACTAACTCTGTTAAACTGTATACACGATTGTAGATGAGAAATATTCAAAGTTGGATAATAATCTATTTCCGATCTCAATAGTTAGTGATGAGAGAAATTTTAGCTTATTCTTTTTTTTTTATCGAAAATACTATCGATGGATACTTTGTTATTCGAAGATATTTCAAAGATGAATTATTATGTGGAGACCTGGATAATTGTTGTCGTCGTTGTTGTTGTTGTTGAGGGTGTTGCTGTTGTTCTTTGTTTTCGTCTTCAGCATCTGATGCCCAAACATCATCGATGAATTCATCGTATTCATTTTCATTTTCGGACAGATTCAATCCTTCACGAAGATATTCTTGAATTGATTTAATACCTTGTTTAACAATCTCTAATGGCGGATGATCCAATGGATTACCGTCGAGATTAAGTGCGGATAAGCCTTTTACTTTTCCTGAAAAACGAGAGAAAGAGAGAGTGAGACGAAAAGTCGAGTGGTTGAAGAAACACAACGTTTGTACCTAATTGAGCGGGTAACTTTCGAATAAGATTTCCACTTAATAATAAATATCGAAGACAGGAATGTTTATCTAGACTATCGACTGGAATAAGCGTTAGCTGATTGTTTCGAAGATCAAGCCATTTGAGATTCGGCAAACAACGAAAAAGATCGTCGGGTAATTTAGTGAGCTGATTACCTTCTAAGTACAAATACTTTATTCCAGAAAGAAAAAACAACAAAGCAGATTAGTTTTTCGATGATTTGAAATGAAATGATTTATTTTACTTGCAATGAAGGAAACGATAGTAATGTTGGTGGAAATTCAGAAATATTTTTCTTCGATAGATCAAGACAATTATAACCGTCCTGTCGAGCTTTGAGAATAAACAATGTTAATTCATCTTTATCTTCATCTTTTTCGTTGATTTGTAGAGTTTCTTGAAATTCATTTTGTAGAATATCATTGATTTCTTTGTCTGGTTCATCAACTGGTGATGCTGAAGATAAAGATACTTGTGAGACATTATCATCATCATAATCTTCTTCTTCTTCATTTGCCGATAGATTCGGCGATTGTTTCACATCATCCGTCATGTTTATGTTAATAAAAAGTCAGATTGTATTTTTTTTCTCTTTCAGCCGACTCCATACGAGTACGTGTTACTAAGCAACGTAGAGTATTTAATTGACTAGAAACTATCGACATCTTGTGGTGAGAAAGAGTTGAGTTCATTTATTAAAGCGAAAGAAAAATTATTCTTATTATTATTTTGAATAGTCTCGTCGAGGTAAATCTTGAAGACTGAAGTATGATCGACTGTCTAATGACGCGTTGACCGTCGAACTCATGTTATCGATTTGATTGAAAGGATTTTGAGGATGAACAGTTGTGACTATGCACGATAATGGACCGTGCAAATTTACATAACGAGGAGTCGATGTATCGAACGGAAGAGATCTGAACGAAAACGAGATAAAATTGATTTTTAAATAAATTGAACAATTACTTGTGAACTGCGGCTGTACTCGTAAAAGCACGGCCCGATTCATCATAATGAGAGACTGGATCGAGTTTATTCCAAAATGTTTTACCTGTATAATGCGGAATGTTTGGTTTACTAAAGAGAACAAAATAAAGTATAAAGATTTTTAAAGAAAAAAAAACAATGAATCAAAATTTTACTAAGAACTCAATGCACATTTCTGTTGTTCGGATCGAACAACTGTATACGGTTGAAAATCAATCGTTGGATTGTCGATATTTTCTAATTGATCACCTCCAATACAGCCTGAATAACCTGATATTTGCTTGGCACGTGGTAATGGAGCCACATTCTGAAATGGTTTTTTTATGTAATGTGTATTTCGTGGTTGTGCACGATCCCATTCGAGAACACGGTATCCACGACTATCGTAAAACGACGGTAGACTTCTCGATGTTAATAATGGATCACTTCCATTTTCTTCGTAAGTTGTCGATGGAATTGATTTTTTCGTTGGCAATGGCAAAGGAACTTCATCGAAAGCTGCTTGTTGAGTCGATGTGTACATGTAATTTCGTGCGAGATCGTCAACAGTCGTACGTGGTTGTTTTCGAAAAGGTATTTGTGTGGGTAGACGATCACCATTCTGAAGAAAATCTTTTGTTTGTCGAGCATTTTCGCCCGGATTTATCGAACCACCAGGTCCTATGTGAGCACGAGCTGTTCGATCGTTGAATTTCGACAGATTCGCGATCGTCATTTGACGAGGCACAAGTCGTTGTGGATCTGGTCGTGATTTTCCGAATGAAAACTTTGCCATCGATGCATCAGACATGTCCATCGGTCGATGATAGACTTTTCGGTTCGGTTGACTCGTATATTCATTGCGCTCATTCTCAATCGGTTCTAAATTGAATCGTGTTTTAACATAAGGTGTTCGCTGTAAATGATAGACACGTTGCGTTTGAGTTTTATCTATGACTGTGGGTGCATCGTGTCCATTACTTCGAAAGAACGCATAGGAACTCGGTCGTGTTAAATTCAATGAATTTTCGAGACAATATGGCTGCGAGGCAACTACTTGGGCCATATTTTCTTTTGTAAATAAATTTGTCAAACAAGAAAATAAATACTTCTATGTCATTTGTATGTCATGAAACTTAGCAACATACGTGGCATGTTGAAGAATATTTTCTCGAATGATTCTTAATTATGGAAAACGACGAAAGGAGAGAAGAAGAAGAGAAAAAAATTCATTTTTTGTTTATTCTTTACATACAAGACTAGAAAAAAAAAACAGAAACACACGCACACATAAGCAGATGATTGCTTGCTTGTTCTATACAACACTTGCACGTGTTTGATAATTCGATTGCCATGATGTTGATGATGATGATGATGGCGATGTTTTTTCGTCTTTTGTTAACATTTTATCAAGCAAAAGAATGCCATTGAGTAATGGAGGCGGTTGAGGATTGAGAATTGTTTGTAAAGTTGGAAAATCAGTTCGACATTGATTATCACGTTTGATCGATTTCGGTAGAGTGCCGAATGTTGACGATGAATTTGTTAGAATTTCATGGAAAATATCGTTCGTCGGTTGAAAACTGACATTTTTCGGTGATTTTCGTGTTAGTGTCGTTAGAGCAGAAACGGTATGTTTTCGTTCGAGATCCGATGTCGACGAAGAAAACTCGCCATCGGTCGTTGACGGTGTTGTTAATTGAGAATTCTTTTAAAAAAAAGAAAAGAAAGAAAAGGTCAGTAAGATCACCACATGGCTCATCCGTATGCTTAACAATCAGTTGACCGAAGAAAACTCATCAATAGACAAAAGGTCGTGTTGATATACATACTGCAACAATGATACATTCAAGATATAAACATACTTTTCTTTGTTTAGTCCAAACGGCATAATCATTTTTCTCATTTGATGGTAAAACACCGTGAAGAATTTTCTTTTGCGAACATTTCTCTTCATCATTGACTATTAATCGACTTCCGTAGAGATTTTGTTTCACAGTTTTCTTCCAACAATATGTATAATAAATGATAATCAATGAAAAGAAACTAATTAAAAGAAAAATCAAAATAAGAATAAGAACTGTTGGTGTTTTTCGTAATGTTTTGCTCATATTATTGAATAGATTCAATGATAATGGATTATATTTATAGATAAGAATTTGTAAACGTTTCTTCGTAAGAAACCGATGATTTTTAGCTTGAAGTTCAATTTCATATGTTCCTGGAGTGATTGACGAATTTTTCAACCAAAGAGAATTGTTCAGTCCGATTGAGAACAGTTCTGAATTAGAAATTGTAAGAATAACAAGAGAATTATTATCCAGATCTCGATCATCGATTTTAATTTCAGTAATAAATTGAAACGATGGATTCGAAGGATCGACTCGTTTGGAATGATCATTGGATAGAACATGACGAATTTCGTTTGTCTCAGGCGAAACGAATACAGGTGGATTATCGTTAATATCTCTACCAAAACAAAACAAAAACAAAATCGAGACAAAGAAGAAGAAAGAATTCTTACAGAATTCGAATAGTCACAATTGTTGAGCCAATTGTTGAGTTATCCGTTGCAATCACTGTTAGTTTATACTCGTCTTGCACTTCTCGATCGAATATAAAACTCGTCGAAATCCAACCATCTCGATCGATTTCGAATAGATCTTCGTAATTACTCAAAGCATAATAAATTCGATCGCCAATATCTCGATCGAATGCTTTCACTTGACCGACAAGACCAATCGTTTGATTTTCATAGATCGAAAACAAGTAATTATCTCGTTCGAATTCAGGCGAATATTCATTGATATTAATGATATTAATTTGTACATCAATAAATGATTCTAAGCTCGGTTGACCATGATCTCGTGCTCGAACTTGAAAATGATATTCACGTTTGAGTTCATAATCGAACGATGTGTTCGTTGAAAGCATGCCTTCGTTTGCTGTGATATGAAAATAAGATGACGGAGGACTAATTGCATAGGAAATCTGTCCATTGACGCCTTGATCCGAATCGAATGCTTGAACTTGTCCGATAATCGTCGGTATTCGATTGTTTTCGATGAGATCGAATGTATAATTCGATTTGAATTGCGGTATTTCATCGTTGACATCGGTTATATTCAATTCAAACGTCATCGAACGACGTAGACTCGGTTGACCGAAATCTCGAGCTCGTAGTTCAATTTGATAGAAACTCATTGTCTCACGATCGAACGATCGCGTTGATTTCACAGTATAGGAATTCGATTGAAATTGTTCGAGATAAAACAATCGATGTGGTTCGACAGTTAATTGTGCCTTGAAAAAAAATCCACAAAACACTTTTTTTTCCTGTTCTTCTTAATTTAAACTACTCAGTCTTACTCGTCCATGATCGCCAGAATCTTGATCGTAAACAGTAACAAAAACTAACGGTAGATTAATATCAAATGATTCGTTGACAAATGCTGTATTGCCCGTATGTTCAAGTAGAGAATTGAATTTCATTTGTATCGATGGCGGATGATCATTTTGATCGAGAACATAAATATCAATTCGACATGTATCACTTAATGGATTGGCGCCTTTATCATGAACACGAACTTTTAGTTGATAGAATTTCTCGGATTCATAATCGAGTGAGAACACCCGTCGATGAATCCAAACGAAAAAGATCGTCATATTTCGATTCGAGTTCATAGACAAGTTCGGCATTAATGCCAAGATCGAGATCGATTGCGTGTAATCTTAAAAGATACTCGGGAATGGTATTTTCAGCAACGGAAATATTATAAACCGATGATTCGAATTTCGGTTGACAATCATTGATATCTCTGAAGAAAACAAATAAATGTCTCATCGAATTCAAACTAAATCTCTTACGTTATTTCAATGGTAAGAATCTGTGTACCAATATTGGGCGGTGAACCTCGATCGATTGCTAATAATTTAAAAAAATATTTCTCAATTTTTTCTCGATCTAATTTTTGTTTAACGATTAATTCTAATTCTCGACTTTGATTATCGTAGATAAGTGCAAATTGTTGTTGATCATATTGATCAATCGAGTCTAAACGATAACTATCGATACCATACGGTGGTGAATCATAATCAACGGCAATTTCCAATGGTATTCGATGTCCAAGTGGAACATTTTCAGCCATGAAAATTTTCGCTTCGACTTGAGAAAATTTCGGTATCATATCATTGATATCATGACATGAGATTGGCTGAGAAAGAATGTAATTAAATGGCGATTGATTAAGATTGACAGTTAATGTTAAAGTAAAATTACATTCGAGAACATTACCACCGAAACACAGACGTTTACGAACGTAATCTTCTCGATCGAGACGAGATTTTAATTGTATTCGTCCATTGACATATTCGAATGGTTGACTTGTTTGACTGTGAAGTAAAGATGCTTGATTAAAATGAACATGAAGTGTATGCAATCGTGGACGAAGATCAACGACAATTGTCGATATTGGACTTTCTTCGAATATGGATACTGATGGAAGAATTTGTGAAACAATAGCTGATAATGTAGATAGTGGAATATTGAAAAGTAGATAGATGCCAAGGATAAAATTCATTATTGTGATTGAATATGGAAGAAAGAAATGGACAAATGAGAGAATGTATATGGTCTATCTATCTAAAGAGAGAACAGAGAAGAAAAGAAAGAGGAGGAGAAGGAGAAGGAGGAAATAGCATAAATCAAAGGTATAACTTCGAGTCAAAAATGCTCTTTAAGATTTTCAGTAAATGGTTCTTTTGCTTCTCTTGAAACTAGTACATAATCATTTATTAAACGATATGACAAGTGGGCGTCGTTGTGTCTCGGTTCTAATATAGTTCAAGGTTTTTCTTTCTCAGTTTTACAGGAAATTATTGTATATAAGGCGGAGAGAGAGAAAGAGAGTCATTTTCTCTCTCTCTCTGTCTCACAGTGAGATTTATGCATGAACGAAGTATTCGTCATCACGCAATTTCTCTTCTGAACTGAACGATTTCAGTCAATTGTATTTAGCTTCTCTCGTCTTATCATTCACATGGGACAATTATATTTTATGCAATAAAACGGAAATAATCTCTCTGTTAAATTTCAATACGAAAGCTAAATGAGATTTCTCTTTTTTTTTGTCTTATTCGAAGTGCGCACATATATACGATGAGAAGATGATCTGTGTTTATTTCTTGCGACATCGTCTGTTTATCTCTTTCTCTCTTTACAGATGGACAGCAATGAAAATGAAGCCATATGTAATGACTTCTCTCTTATAGGGCAATATAATCATCTTCTCTCTTCTCGAGATTTATGGTTGAGAATATCGACACATACGTTAGGTGTTGTTCAGTAAATTGAATAAGTTCGAAACTTGTGTAATGATTATTGATATATGGGAATAGTCACCATATGGATCGAACAACATAGTCAAAATAAACGAACAACGATTAAGTCCTAATTGATAGGATGTCATCAAGATATATAATTATCCCTCTGAACATCGGAAAAAGAAAGCTTTTCCTGATGATGATGATGATGATGATGATATTACATGATTGCATGGTAGAACATCGATAGCTAATGATGCATGTATTTTAAAAAGTGATTAGGATTTACCTTGACTGTAAAACAGGTTTGCATGATATTTGTAATTAAAAAGAAGAATCGATCAAGCTTAAAACAAATACTTACGCAAGGATTTCAATTGAACTATATACGCATATACAACAACGACAAAGACGACGACATGGAAAACAATTGATTGATTAGTAGAAATACTTTGTCGAACAGCCGTCTATCTTTCCCATGATAAGATTTTCTCTTTAATATATATATATATGATTAATTCTTTGTTCTATTGTTCAGTTCGAAAATTAACTTGTTGAGAAAAAGTCATAAAAAAATGGACAGAGGACATATGTTAATTGACCTTCACATATCGATTACATCATGAAATAAACTATTATTTTTATTTCGAAATATCAATCTGACTTGGCGTGTTCAACATATATATATATATATAGAGAAAGAAATAGCCTAGACAGCTGACTAGTTTATAGCATGTAATCAAAAATGGACATTTTCTTGTTGCTAAGAATCGACAATTTAATGCACTTTCTCATGAGAATACACCTGGTTGACGATAATAAAAATCTTTAAACGTCAATCGACGTACATATGTCATGAAAATTCTTGAACGCTAAACGGCAGTTTCGATTTTCTTTTTGTTTAATTGAAAAAAAACATAAACAAGGTCATCAATCAACGATGATGACGTCACGTGAGAGATGTACTCTCTTTTTTGCTCTCTTGCGTGTGTATATTTATTGACAAGCTGTGATTTAGGAAGAAA
>ERZ781398.1556-NODE-1556-length-21306-cov-4.418710_pt1 | contig 21306 bp, 22 predicted proteins | sample MGYA00433077_ERZ781398 | MGnify/ENA primary metagenome ERZ781398 (study PRJEB29847, sample SAMN06458254) | wastewater metagenome | isolation source: Wastewater bioreactor | place: South Africa: Cape Town | study: EMG produced TPA metagenomics assembly of the... | reverse complement strand
GCTTTAAAAATAAAAAAAAAACACTTTGAAATAGATTTTCAATGAAATCAATATACGTCTGAATTAGGTGAATAGGCTATTGAAGTGAATACATATTGTTGAGTAGCTAATATGACATTGATTGGTTCGAGTCTATGATGAGAAAAAACAAATGAAAGTCGAATTGAAAATAGTTTTCTTACGTATTTTTCGATATGTCCCATACTTCAACAGCTTCTTCGTTGACACAACAGAACATTGTGGCTGAGTTTGGTGACCAACAGATGTCAAAAACTGGTTTCTATTCAAGATTTTATTGGTTAGAAGACAAAAAAAGCTTATTGTAATTCATACTTTTCGCGAAGTAAACGTGATACACGGTTGAAATCGATCGGTTGTCCATAAGGAAACTGTCCAATCTGCCGACGATGACAAGAAAACGCCTTTAGCCAATGGACTCCATGCTAAACGATACACAGGACCCTATTCAAATACGTATAAATGAAAACAAACAACTTGTCTTTTTCTATTCAGAGATCATTTACTGTATGTCCTGAATAAGTATCAAGATATTGTTCATTATACGATACTGAACATCGGTGAATGAGACCTTCTTCTGTACCGCATAAATATCTATGAAATGAACGAAAACATCATATTTTTTATTGTTGTTGTTGCTCATTGTTGAAAATATCATACATCGTCGTATCATCCGGACAAACATCAAAACAAAGACCACCCGAAGTACGAAAAAGTAAATTTTCCGCTTTGGAACCTTTTCCATCTTTTCCTGTTTCACGTTTTTGAACCGTTTGTTTGCTCAATATACGTTTCAGTTTCATATAATCTACATAACTAAATAAATAAATCAAATTTTTCCACTTGATTTTCTTACCGTTTGATTCGAAACCTTTTCTTAATAACCATTGAGTAACTCGTCCATCTAGAAAATATGACATGAAACAAGAAAATAAAACTGAAAACGAATCTCAAACCCGTAGAAATCGACATTAAAATTTCTCCTGTATCATCATCACGACCTTTTTCAACTTCAACCCAATACAATTGCCAAACAGGTGCTGTATGCTTTCCAGGTGCTTCGCTACAGATTTAAAATCGAAAAGAAATTAATAAGAAAATGCAGATTTACTCAGTATCGAGCAATGGTCTGTTATCATTTTGCTGGACATCATAAACGTTGACTGTACCATCGAAAAGACCAACCTAATTGCGAACAAAAACAAGGTTCAATTCAAATACGACATAGATTTTGTTTTTCTACCGCTAGTAAAGATGGAAATTTGATGGAAAAGGCAACAGTTGTAACAGCAGCAGGTGTATGAAAATATCTTTCAGGAAACTAAATCAATTCAATTCGGGCAAATAAACAAAGTCAATGGAACGAAATCTACTTCTTGATTTTTTAAACTCCAACAACAAACTAAACCATCGCGTTGATCATTATATTCAAATGGACCATAACCAACAGCCAATAGGTCGGAATTTTTTCGATTCCATGCCAATTCACTAACATTTTTGTTACTTGTTATATCAGCTGAATAAGCTATTTTATTCAAAGAACAATTTCGTTTTTATTTCATAAACAATAGAAATATTTACCGAAGAGTTTATCGAGTACTAAACCTGAATAAGTTGTTCCTTCTAAAAAAAGAAACAGTCGATTCGAATCGATATTTTCTTCATTGAAACTCACTTTCTTCTTGTGAAACTAACGGAGTTAATCCACGATAGATAGCTTGTTTAGTTTGATTCGTATTCAAATTAAGTACACGTTCCATAACAAATACACATGTCGCAATTTTTGATGACTAATAAATGCAAAATAAATTCTGTGAATTAGTCGTAGAAGAAGAACGTTTGTTTACATCGAACGGTTCAGGAACTTTGGCACCATCAGCATCGGCCTTAGATGCTGCTGGTTTTCGCATAGTTTCATCAATAGATTGATCCGAGAGACGTGTACCATGCGATTTTTCTACGCCTGAACTAATTGAACGTGTTTGATCTAAAATAATATCGAATCTATTTGTCCATCACTTATTCAATTCGGTACAAACCAGGACGAGGAAGTCCATCGTCAACTGTTTGAGTTTCATGAGTAGTTTTTGCGAGTATAACTAAAATATAAGATTTTTATGAACAATTAACCGAATTTTCTCAAGAGTGATTTAACCTACTTTTACTTTCACCTCGTTCAGAATCATACATATCAGCTGTTGATGCATAAACTTCACGACTCTACATCGATATTAAGAAAAGAATTTTGTTTGCTCGTTTATTATGTGAAAACCTACGTTATAAGTTAACTTTTCACATTGAACTTCTTTGTTTTTAACAGTACTATTGAATGTATTCATACCACGATCACTGAATACATCACTGCCTTGTCGACTTTTACATAACTAACATTCGAAGAATTCAAAAAAGATTTCTCAATAATCAAAAACAAAAATTGTTCTTTTTACTTCAACATAACGTTCGTTTTGTTCTTTAATTATTTCTAAATTAGTTGCATCATTCGCAACAATACAACTATCCATACTTAAGATAAATATCGTATCTGTTTCAGTAAGAGTTAATAATGGTGAAGCTGCTTCACCGACTAATGACATCAATGATTGTTCTAAATCGAATGAATGAAAAACAAATAATAATTATGAAATAGCAGAGAGATAGTAACCATCATCAATTCCATGTATGGCAATGCTTTGACCCATTTGTTCGGTATCTTGTTCAGATGGATAACTTTCTGCATCTGTTCCATGTGAATTGAGTCCACCACCACCACCATGACTAGCGCCTATCATTGATCTAAATCAATCGAATGATCAAAAATCGAAAATGATCTATTTGATAAATTACTTTGTTGCAGAAAACACTTGGGGTTGTGCTGTTGAATAGGCAGCTTCACTTGGCTATATTATAAAACGAAATAGTAGAGACTAATCAAAACGAATTTGTCTACATACAGTTGATGAAGCATCTTGTGTTAAAATTGAATCTTTGACTTTATTAAAATATTGTTCAGGATCGATAAGACGTTTTGGTGTAACATCTTGACTATTCTCAATAACTTTTGGTAAGACACGTACTGGTCGTGGTATAGGAGCGGTTATTGTTGTTGCCGCTGCTCGAGCAGCACCCGATGGTTTACCACCTGACCGTCCACCACCTGAAACACCAGTACGTACTGACGCAGCTGAACGTAATGTTGAAGTCATTTGTTTAAAGAAGAAAAGAAGAATGTATGAACGGAAAGGTATCACTCTATGCCATTTAGTTTGTTGTCGTTATTAACGTTACCTCCCTTTCCCGTTCTTCATTCTTTCAATAGATGCCTCTCCCCGTTGTTTGTCATATTTAAAAGTTAAATTTTATTATGATAAAATTACGAAGAAATAAACGAAAGCAACCATAGTAAAATTTTATTATCGTTTTTACTGCAAAAAAAAGTAAACAGTTTTGCTTACAAATTACATGACATATATGTAATATTAATAACTGTATTGTTCGAAAGAAAGGAAAGTATCAAGCAACAAAATCAGAAAAGAAAAACATAGGGAAATAAATATATTGTACAAGTTTAGGCAGAGAATTTCTCTACGAAGACGTATGAAACAGAAAGCATAGAATTCCATGAATCTACTGTTTTAACTGCCACTATCTTCACCAGTAATAATAATCGATGGCGATCCACCTGTCATACTCGCTTCACGTCGAGCAGCAGCAGTTAGAACCGATTGATTAATTGTTATGGAAGGCGTTGCAGGATCACTACTATCTTCTTCCTGTTCAATACTATCCGGAAGATGTGCAGATGGATATTGATGTTGCGAATGTTTACGTAGATTATTTTGTAAATTATTATGATAACGTTGTTTATTTCCTGTTAATTTCGATTGTTGTAGAGATTGTTTGGATGTATTATTTATCACTGTTGTTTCATCGAATGTTTTCGGTCGTATTCGATGATGATGATGATGTCGTCTCGATGTTCCACGATGGTTCACATCGTCGAAACTCGATTTATTTCGATCTAATGTTGGATCGTGCATGAGAAATTCATTGACGATTCGATTGGTTCTCTCATCGATGCTGTAATCTCGTGTGATTGGCATTGAATAAGCCGGTGCACTATGACCGAAACTAGCCATGGCTGAATCACGAACCATGCTGAATTTAAAACGTGGTTTTGTTATGATGGCTGGAAGAAAAGATGATGTTGTTGCATTGGATTTTGGTTTAGTTGATGGTGAAGTTGACGGTATTAATGGTGTTCGATGATCGAACGAAAGTGATGAACGTTGAGAACGAAAAGCTACAGCCTGTGGATTAGATGTAACTGATGGCGATGTCGAAGATGGTGAACGTTGAAGAACAACATGACGTGATTGGTCAGTAGTGGGTGCGAGATGTTGTCGAATAGGTGGCGAAGACGGAGCGAAATTTACTATTTCAGTGGCACTTGATGATAAACGATTCTTAGATTTGTTTGTATTTCGATTGCTTGTTGAGTTTTGATGTGTTGAATCTGATTTATCAAAAGAAAAATAATGAAAAAACAAAACAAAAGAAAAATTCAGTTACTATCTGGACTTTTCGATGGGAAAGTTCTTGAATCATCTGATTTCGTTCGACGTAGATCAGAATGTCGAACTTGTAACGATGCTCCTGCTGCTTCTGCTGGTTTCAATTTCGTTTCATTGATCTAATTTAAAATCAAATTGAATTCTTTTTCTTTCTTTCGTTTTGTTTTTACTTGATGAACAATCGGTAAATATCCATCGAAAGGTGTCGAATTTTTCCAAGCATCGACATTAGTCGAAACATTTCGTTTATCTTTGCTGAATTCTCGTCGTTTTTTACTTGCAGTTCGAGTGAATGATGATGATGCCACAAGTTTTGTATGAATGGAAGATGTTGGCGATGTTTTATTGATCGTAGACAAATTCATTGGACTTGGCATATCGTGATCAACAAGTGGAATATTTGTTGATAGACTACGATGTTGTATCATATTCGAATTCGATGAATTTGGTGGCTGAAGATTTGTTGATGATTCTTGATAGGAATGATGAAGACCAATGTGAAGAAGTTTGGGTGTACGTCTTTGAAAAAAACAGAGAATAGTTATTCGAATATTGAAAACGAAATGTTTATTTATTTGTATACCGTTGGTCATTTGTTTGTTGATCATCTAAATCATCGTCTAAATCTTTAACATCAACACTTCGTTGCTGTAAACGTCCATCTCCAACAAAAATCACACTTTCTCCTCCATCAGCTGACATCCAATCAAGACTAAACGTTCGATTTTGACTATTTTGACTTTCTAATGATTTATAACCACTATCATCTTGATGTGGCGATGTCTGTGGTGATTGTGACTGTTGCTGTTGCTGTTGTAGTTGCAATAATTGTTGTTGTTGTAATTGCAATTGTGGTGATTGTTGTGTTCGTCGATTAATCCAAGCACGATTATTTCCTTCTGGTGTACTATTTTCATTGCCCGATGATTCAATAGATGTGAATTGATCGTTTGGACCTCGACTGCTCGTATCTGATTGCATATCAAAATCTGTTTCTAAACTACGTTCAAAACTTGAATTTTCGCTTTTGGAATTGAAATTATTCAAAAGACTTGAGAAGTCTGTTATAGGATTCGAATGATTTTCATTGTTGGAATCTGTATTCTTGTTTAAAGCTTGTTGTTCACGTCGTGAATTCGATTGATTTATACAACTACGACGTTTTTCAAATGTACGACGAAGTGCTTGTCGACGAACTTCCGGCGGTGGTACTAACAAATTCGCTGAACTCTTACGACGAACTTGATATCTCGATGGATCATCATCACCACCACCACCACCAGTTGCCATACTATTCGAATGAGAATTGTGAATTGGCATAGCGCCAGCTGAGTCGATAGATGTTGATGTTAAGAGATCAGGTGAGAAATCTTCGGGTGAACCACGTTCTAATCGTTGTTGTTCTTCGATTTCTAATGAACAACGTAAACGCCAGAGATCTTGTGAAGCTAGACTAGGATCCATTTTATCATTGTAATCATTGACACTAGATTGTTGAACGAGAGTTGTTTTACGGCCTGTATTGTTCTGATATTCTTCCTGAAAATAAATTATTTCAATTAAAACAACAGCAAAAAAAAGTTCGATGGCATACCATCTTATTATCGTCTCGTCGATTTTGTATTTGAGAAAGTTGAACAGCTTGTACAAGTTCAGACATATCAGGTATTTTGATGACAATAGGTGCTGGTGCCAGAGAAACTGCTGATGGACGACGTTCGTCTGCGTATTCGTAGGATTTCGTACGACGACTAACGGCATCGGTACGATTAGGAACTGGCCGTAGAAGATGTACAGCATCGAAACTTCGAGATTGTTTATCATTGGTTGCTGATGTTTGTTGATTAGGCGGCGCCGATTGTTCCAACGAACGTGAATGTTCATGTTCTCGTTGAACAACTGTTGCACGTACTGCAGATGTTTGATCTAATTAAAATATAAAAAACAACGCGAGTTTATTCTTTTCTTGTGTTGTTCTATTATTACTACATGGATCAATTGTTGCAGTTAGATCTTTTTTCTCGAGAATAATCGCTGCAGAATTCTTTCGGCTCGTTGAAGGTGTCGGAAGAGATAAATGTTGCGAACCAGTCGGTGTATTTGATGTTGGATTACCCATAACAGAGAGGCTTGATCCACGTGGTGTATAATAAACATCTTGTTGAGTTGAAGACGAACCCGATGGTGTTGAAATTAGTTGTTGTGGAGAACGATAAGCTAATGTCACATCAAAACTACTCTGACGATAAGGTGATAAGGAAGTAGACGATGGTGATGGACGTGTATCAACATTAATTGAATGACCTTTTTCCAAACGTGGCAAATCTGATTTTCGATAAGGAATTAATGAAGCATTCGAGTTCTGTCGAACATAACAACGTGGATCAACTTGTAAATATGATTGTTCCTCATCTTTAGTATCATCGAGATAGATTTGACTAAAGAAAATATTCAATAATGAACTAGTTCGATGATTTTGACACTTACGAATCACGTTTGTTACCTAAAATTAAAGGTGATTTTAAAAAAAAATATTCTTTTAAAGAAATAATCAATACTAACCAGGATGATCTCGACTTTCATGATAGGATAGATTATGCGAATGTGAAGATTGTCCTCCTGATGAATGATAATCTGCTGTAATCTGTTGTGAACCAAGTGTTTGATATTGATTTCTATTGATAAATATTGTTTTACAACAACAAAAAACGAAATAATAAAATAAATTACTCGTTTAAGTGATATCGATCAAGTGGATTTGATCGACGTGGTTCAAGCGGTGAAATATTCGGAAATCCATAATGATATATGCGATTCGCATCAAGCAGTGACGATTGATTTAATGCTTCGTACAAAAGTTTCATTTGTTCGGCTTCTCTATAAGAATCATAATTTTATTTTAACAAAAAAAAACATCGTTTCTTGTTTGCTTTTCAAATAACCTCAAGCTTTTTCGATTTAAACAGTATTTGCATAGTAATAAAATCGAAAAAACAATGAGCAAACCGCCGAGTATACCCGCTATAAGTACAATGAATGCCAGACTTCTTTGATTTAAATGTGCTCGCGCTCCCTAAAAAAAAGCAAACAAAATAATTTACTTTTTGGAAACCCTTGTAACCATTGTAAACAGCAAACAAATATCAAAAAGAAAATATTTATCCATAAGTAAAAACGTAGACTTGTCAATTCAATGCCTAGCTTTAGATTTAATGCCATTTGTATGATTAAAAAAAAATAATTAGGCAAAGTATGATGTCAGTTTCTATGATTTTTTTTTCTCTATCCATGGGTGAATACTCACTTTCATTGTTAACAAAAAAGCGTATTGGTTTGCATGAAGAAATTGTCGCCGATTGGTATTTTCGATGATGGCTAATACCCTTGATACTTTTCATTCATCATCGTCATCGTATTAGAATTTGTAAAACAATATAAGAGGTAACAAAACAGAAAAATAAAAACGAGAGAATATTTCACAAGAACAATGATAACGTTTCAATGACAAAAATAAATTAGAATTTGCCTTTTGTTTTATCGAAAAAATAGATATTATCTAAAATTAATAGCGATATACTGTTATGGAGTAAGGAAAAAAAATTATAAAAAACTAAATAATATTATGTCAAGGTACTATTTTCGTTGATCTTTATTAAACTTCGATTGGAATGCTGTTTTTCGAAAAGTGATCTCTTTCCTTTTTTGTTTTCTTTCTCTTTCTATTTCTTTCCCTCTCTTGTGCGCTGTCTCGTTTTTCCCTTTGAAAGCATATACATGTTCCGTTTTATTTCTCATCGAAAGAAGAAGAAGAAGAAACAAGCAATGAATTTATATAAATAAATATATACGTAATATTATTTAACAGCAGTCGAACTCCTTTAGGATTAAGAAGAATACGAATAGTGATCAACAGGAATCTACGATTAATTTTCCAAGACCAACACAAAGAAGAATAAGAAGAATAAGAAAATTAAATGACAGCACTTGTTAAATTACGATTTTCTGTAAAATGTCTTTGAATGCTGTGTGTTCTTCAAGAATAAGCTTGTCTCGTGTGTCAAACAACACACGCAACGTTGACGTTCAAAAATCTATTATTATGATTACGTGCAGGACACAATTATAATTCATGGCAAGGCAGATGCTACTGCTGTGTGATTACGACAAATTCAATGCAAAACAAAACAAAAAAGAAGAAGAAAAAGAAAGAGAGAATGAGAGAGACTAGATTCTGACTAACGGCCAAAAATTAGAAATAACGAATGAGAATGAATACTAAAGAACAATCGCACTTTTTGTCCCAGGAGATTCACTTTTAATCATTGAACAAATAATCAAGTAAACAAGAATCAACCTAGAAAACTTGAAGAAAATGATAGATCTCACTCGACTAAACTCCTCAAAATCTTTGTAGATTTTATTTTCCTAAGTACAAATTATTCAGCATGTGTAAACAAAGAGAGACAGAGGAAAAAAAACAAATCTTCTCGGATAATCTTTGTTATAATCTGTCGGTTTGAATGCTAATAAACTGAACGAACTACTAACTAGTTAATACCATTCGATGACATGAACGTACATGAATAAGTGATTAGATGAGTGACTGAATGAATGTTTGCATTCTCTCTTTTGTTCTTACTACTAGTATATATATATAGTTGACGTTATTGGTAGTTTTCTTTTTGCACGCAATTTTAGGCGAAGAAGAAGGATAAAGACATCTGATAGTGAGCGATTCTTCTCTGCAGATTTTGACTTTCGATGAAAGCAGAAAAATAAAAAATGTGCGAAAGCCTATGAGCTACAGTTTCAAAGAAAATGAAGAGAAAAATCCGTCTTCATTCTTTTCTTGATTACAAATATATGTCATCTATATTTGATGATCTTTTATGCGTGACTTCTAATCGACAACTATCTTAATCAATTGTTTCAAAGAAGTTCATCGACTTCGGTTTGTTTTCTTCTTTTTGTTTCTTATTATTAATAAACTGTTCGTTCTTACAACAAAAGATCTTTTACATCATAATTAAATCTTTATTAAAAACTATGGTCGATAAACAAGGACAAACAAAAAAAAAAAGAACGGCTTACTATTATGTTCGCAGAAAAATAATTGCAATATAATCAATACTTTTCTTTCTTTTTCAATGAAATAGATTTAATACATTCAACACTCGAGTTTTTTTTCTATTGTAGTTAAAAAGATATTTGACAAAGAAAATTATAGTCAAAAATAGGGCAAATTGTCATCAACGAGAAATATATATATATATAAGGAAGGAAAAGACAAGTGCGCAATAAATTCAATGAATTTTGTTCTAGTGACTTGTACTGAAAAATTTACAGTATTCTCTATGACAATCGAGCCAAAGAAATAGAAACTGAAATTCTATATATGCAAATAGTATAACATTCGGATATGAGTAGTCACGTTTGTCGTTGACTATTGATAAACAAATATGGAAAATAAAAGTAGAAGAAGAAAAAGAAGAGAAAAAACACGCTAAAATAAAAACGTATTTCTACTACTCAATGGAAATATTTGTCGATACTGTTTGATCATTCAAATCACATGTCAAAATTCTAATAAAAACAAACTAAATGTTCTTTCTTTCTTTCTTTTTTTACTTTGTGTTCAATTCAGCCTTGAGATATTCTTTGATTGCGTTTGTATAGTATTTGAAAATATTCGAATTATAATTTGCTTTATAGTAATAACAGTACGAAATGATTTAAAGAAGAGAAAAAGGAAAAAAATGCAAACACTTAAATTAATAAACATAAAGCTACTTTTTTTTTCTTTCTTTCTTCTGTCTACATTAGTGTAGTAAAGAAGAAAAAAAAGAAGAAAGAATGCCAAATTTCTTTTTCTTTGTCTTTTTTAATATCCATTATTTTCAAACTGACAGTGATGTTATATCTATATGTCGACAACAAAAAAGAAGTATTCGTTATTTATTGATGCTTGTGTATATTAACTTATCCTATTGTTTCAATTGAAAATCTTGTCATATTTGTCAGCAGATGTAACCAAATAAAAAGTAGAGAATGTCAACAAAAAGTAATATTATAGAGATTGCGTGCTTCAGAGACACCTGAAGTTTTTACGTTCATTTTTTAGAGACATATTCATACAGAAGCTAACTATCAAGATTAATTTTAATAAATTTGAAAGAAAAAGTCCGGCCCCAAACCCTGATAATTTTAAAAGAAAGAAAAGAAATCATTGAGAAAATAAGAATCTTTTTTTTGCATTTAAACAAATTATGTCGGAAATTATGTTTCTGTGGGCGGTAAGATACTCGATGCATACGAGTTTGTGAGTTAAATATGAAATGACATGAAAATGAAAGGTAAGAGGAAGGAAATCAAATTTCATCTAACTTTTTCACAATTCAATTCAGTCAATCTTCCAAATATTCTCAATGCATGATTTATTCGTTGATTAACAATTGTCTTTTATTTCGTTTCAATTTAAGAAATTTTTTTTTAAAAACGTGTTCCAGGTCGATTGCGTTGATTAAAAGACATCGAGACATTATTTGTCGTTTTCTTTTTGTTTTAATTGATATTTTAAATAAATAATTTCCTTTTTCTTCCTGGAATAATTATTTTCCTAATTCGTTTGTTGTTTTTCGTTAATAGATTTTTTTTTCTTCTTTGACAAAGATCGATTGTTATGTTATTGTCAATGAATATGTACAACTTATTTTCATCGAACTAAGAGAAAATGTAATTGTCAATGTTAATATCGATGTAGAAAAGAAGATAATATAATCTTTTCTGTACGAATGCCATTCAATAAACAACATAGACGATAAAAAGAGCAAAAAGGAAAAACGGAGGAAGTTTTGTACAGAACAGAGATGATAATTCAGTCGTGTACGTATGGTTAAGTCTGTCTGTGAGCGATTATCTCTCTCTCTCTCTCTCTCGTTTTTTTTCTCTCGTGTATATTTGTTTTGCTTTTTCGGCTAATTTCTTTCTCGAGAAGAAAATAGAGATTTATCTTAACCACCGATTCAATTGATGGATTGAAAATGAAGAGACAACAAAACGGGATTGCGTAGAAATAGTGTCGGTAAGTTAAATAACTTTTGTTCTTGTTGTTGCTTGAGCAAATAGATCACATTAGAAAAACAGAATGTTAGGATAAATCAAATATAATTCTTTGATTTGTTTCATCGAGCTGAATAATGATTTGTGAATGATGTAACAACGTTGAAAGATAAAAGGATCGGAACATGTGCCTATCGAACTAATGAACGACTAAATGAATACTTAAGTAGAAGAAAATAATTCATAATTCAACAGTGACCTTGACAACATTTTCTATCATGTTAATTAGGGATATAGAAACGTTTGATTGATGAGAAACTATATTCTGTTAGTTTTCTCTCTGTCGTTGTTATTACTGCTTCGATCCTATTTATCTATATTGATACTAAGGATATTCATTTGACAATGTTGATGTGCGATGCACGTGCTGCGCAAACTCACTGATCATTTATCGACAGAATCTTCTATTGGTAATCTATGTTCGGAAGAAGAAGAGGTCGAGCATTGATATTTAGAAACGTTAATATCTATTGAAGATTTAACTAATAAAACAATTACAATAGACAAGGTCCGTTCGATTGTTGCTGACACTCAAGATATTCTCATGGATGAACAGTAAGTCAATGAGAAATCAATTGATTTCATCTGTTAGTAATAATAATGAATAAACAAAATGATCAAATCAGATTTCGATCAATTGATTAACTTTGAGATTGAATCATATTTGATGACTAATGGAAAAATTTATATAAATCTATTAGATAATACAATAAAACGTTCTTGACATAAAACAAGAAGGTTAGATTAAAAAGAATTATTCATCAAAGTAGAGTATTGCCCGAGAATTCTTTTTCTTTTATTATTATTGTTCTTCTTCTTCTTCTTCTTATTTTTTTCATTAATATATTATAGGTTGATAGAATGAATTTTAAATGTCTTTTTCTTTTTCTTTTGATTTTGTTGACGTTTTAAAAATAATACTTTCGGCTGATTGAAAAAGTACACGTATTTTTACATCTGAGATATTTATTTCTTCTAAAAATAGACAATACATCTATTTAATAGAAAATAAATTAATATAATGAGTATACATATCGAGAATATAGAGTTTTTTCGTCTAAATACAGATTGAGAAAATACATACTCCGTATTATTTATTCATTCTCAAATTTCAATACTGACATATTCGTCGTTTTATTATCTGATATGATTCATTCTATTTATGTAATATTCGATTGATGTAAATAAAACTGATATATTAACAACAAATGTATCTCAGTAGACTTTTGAGATTTCTCCATTTCTCCGTCCTGTCTGTTTTTTTCTGTATTGATTGTACCGAACCAAAATGTATATAACACAATGGAGTTCTTTTGTTGATTACATGATTCTCGTTTGTGTGGGTGTGTATTTTTCTTTCTATCTTCCTTGCGTTGGTAGATGGAATATGATGACAAAATCTGTCATCTCGAATTGTGTGTGTGTATGTCTAATGCGTATGTATACGCAAGCAAATAAAAGGAGGAAAAAAGCAGGAAGAAGGAAAGATATGCGCGCTTGTACACAAAAAGCATAGACGTATTCGTCGAGTATCAATACAGAATAAGTAGGAGAAAGCAAGAGGAAAAAAGAACTTCGAAAATGGCCAATACAAGGCAGAAAATAGATCGTTGGGCGACATCAGAAAATGCCGTGTTAAATACCGTACAAACAAGAACTAGTAGAACACCAACAACAGAATTCAATTCAATAGCATCAATGTCAACGAATACTAATTCACATCATGATTCGTAAGTGAACATTTACAATAGATCAATCTGAAATATAATTAGAAAAAAAGACAATATTTCTCGAGGTTTATCGATTAATTGTATTTGCTTTATCACATGCAGAAAGATCGAAGCTCTTTTTTTGTTGTCTCTTTTCTCTCATACTTGAGATCAAGTAACCTTGCTGACGTATGGAAGAACATGCAGAAAAATAAAGGAAAACACATCGATCTCGATATCTTTTACCATTTTGCCCGAGATCTTCCAACAACAAAAAAAAAACGTTGAGAAGACTGTTAAGTTAAATAGAAAAGACATTTAGAAAATAAACGATGAGTTGATTAGATGATGAGAGTCAAGTCGTAGATAGATAAAGGCTATTCGTTCTATCACCAGTAGGCGAAATACGTATATACATGATTACGGAAAAAAACAAACATTGACTTAATGATCTTTGTAGAAATTTGACAAATACAAAAGATAACGACGGCGAACAAATCAATTCAGCTGAATTAACATCACCAACAAATTCAATAGCACGAACAACATCGCCAATATCGGCAGAAAACATGACTCAACAAGTACTTCGTCTAGCTGAAAAGATTAATGATCAATATTTAACATGTAAAATATGTCTCGTAAGAAAATAAATCATTCAATTAAAACTCATTTAATCTCTCGTTTTTATATAGGAACCATTTAAAGAACCAAAATGTTTAACTTGTTTGCATACATTTTGTCAACAATGCATTGAGAATCATGTTTCTGCTCAGAGGTAAATCTTTGCATCTATTACAAACAATAACTGCATTGACAATTGATATTTGTCATATGATAAGATATAAAGACATATTTCAACACAAATGAAACCTCGAAAGTACCTGCTGTGTATAATATTTATCTTAAAAACCGAGACTAAATTAATGCGGATGATTTGAGTACAATAGAAAGAAAAACCTTCTGACAAACACTCATCAAAATGTCGATCAGCTAACAACATACAGCTGATGTTCGTTCATGACTCATGACGATAATTAAACAAAGCAATACGTATATACGTATGTTTATTTAGAAGATGCTAGCAAACCTTGACAGAACTATTTCATCAATAATAACCTTTGAGAATTCTCTCTCTCTCTCTCTCTTTGGATATATCCTAGTTTAGCCTTGTTACAATTTTAAAATAAAATCTTTCTTCGTATTTAGATCATATAAATATACTGATTATCGTGAATTTGCATGTCCAATTTGTCGAAAGAAAACTGCCATTCCATCGGGCGGTGTTCACAAATTGCCAGACAATTTTCTCATTGCTGGTCTATCCGAAATGATCTTACAAAAAAATGCTGATTCATCGAGTACAGTCAAAGCAGTGACATACTGTGAAATATGTAAAGCAGTTCACGATCGTGAACGTGAAGCTACATCACGATGTCTTGAATGTCAAAAATTTTTCTGTCGTCAATGTGTACAAGCTCATCAATCGATAAATATCACTCGAGATCATTCGATTTACGAATTAGAAATCGAAAAAGATATCCTATGCAAAGTAAAATTCAACATTCTTAAATTGCTTTTACATTGTTTATTGTTCTTTTTAAGCATCATCAAACGGAATTTGTTCGTTATTATTGCGAACAATGTGAAGTATGCATTTGCATTGCTTGTACATATGTCGATCATCGTGATCATGAGTTAGCTGATTTTCGTTCAGCTGCTGCTCATCATAAAGCTTATATAAATGAATGTCTTGATGGTTGTAAAACGCGTATGAATGAATTAGAACAATACGTCAATATCATACGGCGATGTGATGCAAATATCGCTCAAATTGAATCGAGTATTCATACATTAGCAAGTACATTTGAGAAATCATTACGTATTAAAGAACAAGAACTTGTTCAACAAATTTCGACGTTATACGGTGAGGAAACAAATGAATTTATTAAACGACGCGAAGAATTAGATGAATATTATGAACAAATTAAAAATACTTGTTCATTGACTGAACTTGTTATCAATGGAAAAGATATTGAATTGTTATTAGTTAAAAAACAATTGATGGACAAATTTCAAGAACTTGATGCAGTCGAACTCGATCCATTGCCGGAAAATATTTGTATGAGACTGGACTTTCAACCAGGACAATTAGAATTAGGAACATTGAAAATATGTGAAATGACACCGATGGATGATGATGAACGAGAAGGCGAAGAAGAAGAAGAAGAAGAAGAAGAGCATGTTGTTTTAGAAGGTGTTGCTGAAGAAGAAGAACATGAACATGAAGAAAATGAAAATATTGAACGTAAACGAACAAAATCGAAATCAGAAATAAGCAAAACATTTTCTACAATCGCCACACAAACAGAAGATATCGAAACAATAACTCAAACTGTACAGGTTCGTTGAGATCAACAATCTTTATTGACATAACAAAAAAAAACGATTGAATCCTTTTCATAGACTCTCGATGAATCAACAACAACATCTGATCTTCACTCAGAAAATGGTAATCTTCCAAGTTCTCCGATTTCAAACGAAGAAAATGGTTCACTTTCGCCAATAAATAACGAAACATTATCATCATCAGCACCTCCAACTGTTTCATCAGAAAATTCTGCTAATATGTACGATCAAAGTAATAAACTCTCCCGTCGTGTTCGTCGTTTGCTTAAACCCTCATGCAGCGTTGCTGTTCTACCCAATACGGACGTGATTATTCTCGATTGTGAACAAAATCTTGCATCGATTCTCGATAAAAAAGGCAAATTTAAATATTGTTTCACATCCGAAGTTCCATCGAATGAACGTAAAGGCTTTGCTGTTGCCGGTTTTTCATCGACAGCTAATGTGAGTAACGCTCCAGCTGGTACAAATCGAACAGTTCGTATTCCAACACAACAAGGTTTACTATGTATTAAATTGAAAGGTGAACGTGTCAGTGAATTACCACTTGGTTTTACTGTTCACGCATTTAATTCAATATCAGAAAGTGACAATTGAAAATAAGAATATAAAAATATATATATATATATTCTGATATCTACTCGGTTTCTTTTGTTATGACCTTTGTTGTTATTTAAAGAGAAAAAATAAACAGAACAACGTTTGACGTATTTCTTTCGACAATGAATTTTGGTATGATGCTTATTGATTTCTTTTTCTTTTTCTTTTAATTGAATAATAAAATATCAAATTGACTGAAGATTTTCTTTGTTCTCTATTCATAAATATACAGATATATAAACGAATCATGACAAAAACAATGTACAAAACATTTCGTTGTTAGAAAAACGGAAGTTTAAGCAATCTGTTGTAATGTTTGATCATAATTTTCAATGGCATTTGCTAATGCCGTACTGTACGATGCTGGAAAATGATCGAGCCACATTCGTGGATGAACAATCAGTTGAAAGAATTGATTGTATGTCGCCATATAAGCACGATAGGAAATTTTCCGTGAAAATAACCCGATACGATCGACTGAATATAAATGAACAATTGTTCCTGGCATAACTAACGGTTCACGATCGTGAGAACGATCTGTGAGAACAATTTGCGATATCGATGGATCAATATCGATTTGTGTTGTTGATGGAAGTAGTGAATCATTGAGAAGAGTTTGCGTTCGACTATTTGTCGAATGAAATGCTTGTCGACGTTTGGATAACGTCTGAACGAGTGTCATTGTTAAAATTCGAATCTTATTTCGATTACATTTATCTAAAGCTTCAATAATTCGATCACGTAAATGTTCTAATGAACGAATCGATGCACGACCAATCATATCAACATCGACGATATATGAATAAATAAAATCTCGTGTTGCCAAAGCTAAATTCTCCGATAGAACTGAACCAGGCATGGCTATGCCATAACATTTCACATGTGGATATATCGGTTTTAATAAAATAGCAAGAATGACTGCAATACCTGCACCGAGAGAATAACCACATATGACTAATGTATAATCAGGATATTTCAGAAATATATCAATTAAACGTGCCGAAATATCATCATAGATATATTTGGCTGCTGAATGCATACCTATTTATCGATAAATGAATGATTTTATTTGCAAAAACAAAAGAGAGAAAACAATATTTTACCACTATGACAATGACCATTTCCGAATAATTCCGTTTCTAAAATATCTTCGACAGCATTTATATCAGTTAGAATATCGGTTGCACTCAATGTTCCACGAATCGATACAATGATATTTTTTCTCTCATTATCAGCAGCAATATAAAATGGAGCTTAAAAAAAGACAAAAAACAACATTTAAAAATTCAAAACATTTCTTTTGTTTTGTCCAACATACCTCGATGAAATGCACCGAGAAAATTCGCATATAAAATCACAGGTTTTTGTCGACGTAGTAAATAGGACAATGTTTTATATTGACTTCCACATGGATCATGAAGACTATCTTGATTTTGACAACAATTCGTACAACATCCACAACAAGCACAACAAAATCCAATCGTACTATTAATTAATTTTCAAATGATTCGACAGTTTTTCGTAAATTTATTTACCTGAAACGCATAGCAAAAAGAATACGTGGAAGAAATGTCAATCGATATTGATATGCCAAAGAAAACCTTTGAAAAAGAACATCATCAAATGAAAAAACCTAATCAATCGAATAGAATTATTTATTTACCATCCAAAAGCTGATTGTGCATAAGTATTATAATAGAGTCCATCTTTGAGCAATTCTAACGGAGCTGATTGAACAATATCAATTGAACGTTCTTCGAGTACATCTTCTTGTTGTAAAAGAATCAAACCAGCAGCTAAATCACTCGGTACAAGATCAAATCTTTCGTCATCAAATAAATATTGTAGAGTTTTAACAATGTTTTTTATATCTGATGATTGTCCACCTGAATCATAAAAGAAAACAATCAAGTTAATTGATATTCTTTTCTCGAAAATATTTACCATAACCTCTTCCACAACAGAATATCAATTTGATTCTCGTTTCCCATTTCTTTTCTGCACTAACAACTCCCGTTAAATCAATAAAAAATGCCAAAATAATAAACAAAGCTCCTGCAACTATCCAACTCAATACAATTGTTATAACAATTGTTGCACGTAGAATAATTGCACACGTATGAAATACTCGAACTATAATAACTAAACCAAGAATATTAATGCCAATATCAATTAAAACAAGAATCAATCGTATGTAAATCAAAAGAGGCATATGACGACGTGGTCGAGTATTTTTCACCGGTGTTCCTCGTAAACTAACATAACACATAAATAAAGCGAGAATACTTATAGCAGCATAGATGCTTAGCAATGGATAAAAATATCCGTTGTAGAATGTTGATGGACATTTTGAATCGGGTGAGTCATCTTTTAAACGAAAAATAACGAATGTGATTAATAATGGTAGACGAAATGCAACGTCAATTAATGAGGGAATGGTTAAATCATCCGATGCAAAATTAAATCGACGACCGAATAGACGAATACCGGGCATAATTTTTTAAAAGTAACTAAAATAATAACAAAACAAAAGTGTGTTTATTTATTTAAAAGTAAGAAAAGAAAACAATTATGTGTGTGTACCTTGCCATTCGACGTTACATATATGCTTTCTTTTCTTTTCTTTTCGAAAGTCGACGTATACTGAAGTCAGTATGATTCACAGGAGATAAAAAAAAAGTCGAAATATTTTGTTGATATCTAGAAACAATCGTATTGATTGTTAATTCTCTCGAAAGACAAAAGGCAAGATTTGTTATATCCTAATTTTATTTAAAATAAAACATAGACATATCTATATACAATTTCAAAATATAAAAATCGAACGATTGCGAGATTCACTATCCAAATACAATCGTTTTTGAATTTTAATTCACTTTTTCCAAATGTTCCACATCATCAGCTTGAATGTGTGAATACAATTCTTTTCGTAGTTTGGTACTCGATACACCTTGAGTATAAGGTAGAAATTTGACAGGCATTAATTCTTCGACAACATGTCGCGATGGAAAATCGCCCATGTCATCACCTCGAACGTACAAAGCCGTTTCATTTTCTTTTAAATGTACAGCACATTTAACGAAATTCGATGGATCTGTGCCGGCAACACAGTAAACTTGATCGGCGTAACGTTTAACATTGAGCATACGAGTTTCTGTGCCATCGACAGGTACACGGCTTTTTAATTTGAAGATACTTCGACTGTCATGAACGCCAACGATCACTTCTCGACCGTATTGTCTCATACGTTCAAGAAGAATACGATGACCATCATGAAATAGATCGAAACAACCGACTGTATAGACTTTATCGGCTCGGCCATCGATCCAAATAGCTGGTAATGATGCACTACGGTGATAGTTAACAATAGGTTCATCGGGTGTTTCACTTGATGATGTTGAATCAGTACGTTTAAGTTTGTCGGTTTCATCTTCTTGTTCTTTGGTTGGTGACGATCGACCATTGGTCACACTTGACACACTGCCTGATGGTGAAGTTTGAAGACTTGATGTGCTACTTAAACGTCGTTGTTTGTCAATCTAAATGAACAAAATTCGAATTTCAATTCTCGAATTCGAATAAACGAGATCTTACTTCTTGTGTATAAGTATCCAATGTCATAGCACGACTACGTTTGCTCTCGATTGATGAATTAATAGCATTGATAATATCAATGTTTTTTTCATCTGCAGTTTTTGGCGGTGAAATTGTTATTTCAGGTATATCAGCAACAGTAACAGTTTTTTTCGGTTCACGTGCTTGAAGTTTTCGAATCAATGATAAATAAGCCAAACGAATCGTCAATGCAAAACAAATAACTCCGGCAATACCAGCTAAAAATTTTCAATTCAATGATATTAAATTCGAATTCTTCGTTCAATCAATCGAAACTTACACCAATGAGTAAATGGCGAAAGATGACCAGTTGATAAACACAAGAATGCTAAGCCCATGGATTCAAGTTTTTCTTTCAATTTTCCTTCCATTCCAGCAGCTGTCGAATTTTGTGATGATGTTCTACAGAGAAAAAAACACACACACACAAATTTTTATACTTAATCGATTCATTTTTCATTCTATTTACTTGTTTTTATTCAATGTTGCTTGAAAATAATCTTGAACACGAACGACACCAATAGCTGTTTCTAAGCCGATGATTGTATAACATAACAAAACAAAGGCAAATACAGTAAGAATTTTCGTTTGTTGAAAATTTGTCTCTTGTAAAATTGTCCAAAGAGTAAATACATTGACAATTTTATCACAAAATGCGTCCATAAAACCGCCCAATAATGGATCATCGATGCCATTGCCGTACACTCGTTTCTGTACTTTAGCAACAATTCCATCGACATGATCGAGAAAATCATGAAATAAAACCAATAAACAAGCCAAAACTGGATAATTGTATCTAAACAACAGAAATAGATTTCAATGTTTTTTATTTTTGTTGCTTTTTAAAATTGATTTCTTACTTAAGACTCCAAGCAATTGGAATGATTAAAAATGTTCGTGAATATGTAACAATATTTGCATTGAAAACAGTCCAATCTTTTCCACTGACTTGAATTGTACGTGGAACACGTTCGATATGTGGCGAAAGATGAACTTGAAGTGGTGTGTAGACATATAAATCGTAGAATTGAATCTAAACATAATTAAAAATTGTAATCCATTGAAATGTTGTTCAATAGAAATGAATTTCTTACCAAACGAAACATAACAGCTTCGATCACTTGACTGACAATTGTAAAAAGACTCAAAAGTGATTGAGCTAATGAAACAAAACCATCGAGGTCTAAATGAAATTCAAAAAAAAACATTTAATAATTGTTTGACAACACAAAGTTTTTCGGATTACTTACTGAAATTTACATTGATAA
>ERZ781398.1544-NODE-1544-length-21359-cov-4.378239_pt1 | contig 21359 bp, 24 predicted proteins | sample MGYA00433077_ERZ781398 | MGnify/ENA primary metagenome ERZ781398 (study PRJEB29847, sample SAMN06458254) | wastewater metagenome | isolation source: Wastewater bioreactor | place: South Africa: Cape Town | study: EMG produced TPA metagenomics assembly of the... | reverse complement strand
AATTTGACATTTATGTCATCACATTTTCTCGGCGAAAACCCTTCTTTTTTTTTTTTGTTTTGTTATATACGATTTCAAATAGACAAAAAGCAACAATTAGTCATCTTCATACTCAATAAGACGGAAAAAAGCGAGAGAGAAAGAGAGAAAATATTCCGAGTAGACGTGTCTATTCATTTCTATCTCGAAGACACGCATTGAAATTGTTTTTCAATGTATTTCAAACCGATAATGGCATATTTAATGATGCTTTCTCTTTAAATTTCATTTGATAAATAATAAGAAGAAAAACAAAAGCTTTTCCTAATTTTTTTCTAATAAATATTAGATCAACAGTAACTAAATCTGTAATTCCATAACGAAAAAGAATCTGATTTATTAATAAATGTAAAACGAGAAAAGATTTTCTTCGTCTCATAGACTAATGTGACCTTTTCATCAAAAACAAAAAAACGAGAACAATGATATATTTGAAATGTAAAACACGCAAATCGGGAATATTCTCGATGAATTGAAAAAAAAATAGGAAATTTTTTAACAAAAAAGTTTCCGATTAAAATCAGTTTATTGTCATTTTCTTTTGACATCGTCTGCCCTTGAACTTAATTACTTTTATTTAAAAATATAAAAAATACTTCAACTATTCTTTTTAACTAGCAACGAAAAAACAATACTGATGCAGTATAAATTTGCCCGGTTGCCATCTCGGATTCTTCCGTGCTATTCTTTTGAGATTAGAGAACGAGAAATAAAATCCATCTGTTTTTGAATATCATGCTTATTTACTCAGATAAAATTACATTGAACTTACATCGGAAATGTTACTATCGAAGTTGAAGATCTCATTAGAAACAAAAACTCTTAACAGTGAAGAGATAAATTTGAAGCGGATTTCTTGTTAATTTCGTTGTTTTGCTATTTTTTTATTAATGAATAACGGCATGACTGCATAACAAATGATGTTTTCAAGGCATTTCATATTGAATTTTCATAAAATACAAAATATAACGTTGTTTTTATTATTATTTTTTTTATGTCACCTGTTCAGTGAAACGTATTCGATTGAATCCATTCCGATTATTAAACATAGATAAAGAGAAAAAACGAAAAAAAAATTCTTTGCCTCATTTGTCAGACTAAAGGTAAACTTTCATTGAACTAGACAGACACTATCATCGAGAGATTTTCTATTTCCTGTTTTTTTCAGTCCGTTCAAAAAAAAATATATCCTTTATCGACGATAAAGAAAAAAAGAAAAAAACAAAAATAATCTACGACATTCATTCATTTGATCCTCGATTATTACACAGATTTTTTTTGGTTCTCAGATTACAATTAGATAGATTATCTATATCAGACCTTTTAGATCTATTTTCTATTTGAACGGATGTTTTTTCATTGATTCTTTAGTTGTTTATGTTCGTCATAAAATACAAAAACAATCTAACAAGAGATTAAATTGATGAGAAAGAAAAACATGATTACACGCACACATATATATATATTTATATATATTTGTATTTTCAATGCTTGTGCTCTCGTTTCCGGTAAAATGAGAAGAGCGATAAATTACTCAGTTGAGTTTTTTCTTCTTACACATGAAATATATTATTTTTTGTGTTGTCATTCTATTTTTTCCTTTTTATTCGTTTCATCAGGCTTCTCCTTTCCCTGCAAACATGCTCGCATACATGTCATCCTTATTCTTGTTTTTCTTTCTATGAGCTATTTAGAATTGCACGGGCTGCGTTACGACGTTTCTCGAGCTTGTTTTTCATTCTCTTTCGTAGACAATCGTGAAAATAACGAATGAACGTTGGCAATACGAAGCGAGAGAGGGAGAGACAGAGAGCGAGAGAGACAGACAGACATAGAGAAAGAGAAAAAAAATATATAGAGAAATTACTTGGTTTTATAGATGCTCGCCTTCGTTCAATTCTAATAAATAATTGCTGTTTGGTTCATTATTCTCTTTCTCCTTCTTCTTTTTTCAGAACACCCTACCACCATTATTATTATCATCGAAAAAATTTCCCGAGTTGTTTTTTCTCTTTTACACTCTTACGAAACGATAAATCGGATCTGCATCTGAACGGAAGTGAATGAGCCGTGAAATAGTGCTATACAATTAATCGAACAATCAAAGAAGAAGAAAAGAATCCAACATCGTCGCTGTTACTACTTAATATTGCTTTCGCTTGTTTCTTTCAATTTGCAATAAATACAAACAAATAAATTCCATTCAATATGAGTATTTATTCGGATTTATGCTTACTTTTATTTATTCTTTCAACTGTTCATTCAACAATTGTACCTGCATTAAACAAAGATTGGCTAATCGAATTTCATCAAGAAGTTCAACCGGAAACAGCTAAACGAATTGCTAAACGATATGCCATGGTTTCGCGGGGACCCGTAAGGCACAAAATAAAACACAAAGTAGTTCTTCGAATTGCTCCTTTTCTTGTGTTTCGTTCGTAGGTCTTAAATGACAAACATTTATATCATTTTGTTGATTTAAAACCATTACATGCACAAACACGAAAAAGACGAGATATTGCCCAAGAAGAGTTTATTCAACGACATGAACTTGTAGGACAAATCTTTTGTTTTTTGTTGTTGTCGTAACTGAAAGTGAATTTTAGGTCAAACGAGCTATTCATCAAATTCCACATGTCCGCGTCAAACGTGGTTATAAACCGCCAAAGGATCCATTTTTTCAATATCAATGGTATTTGGTAAGTTCGTCGATATGAATCAATTCGATGGTTGATTTTCTTCTTTTTTTCTCGATATAGAAAAATGTTGGCCAAGCCGGTGGCAAACCTCGACTTGATTTGAACGTCGAAGAAGCTTGGGCACTTGGTTACACGGGCAAAAATGTCACAACAGCAATTATGGACGATGGAGTCGATTACACACATCCGGATCTCATGCACAATTATGTATGTTGAATGAGGAAAACACTTAGACACAATTTCATTTTGAATTCTATCTTATAGAATGCTGCAGCTAGTTATGATTTCAGTAGTAATGATCGATATCCTTATCCGCGTTATACCGATGATTGGTTTAATAGGTAGGGAAGAAATTCAATCGAATATTTTATTTTCTTTTTTTTTGCTTCTAAAGTCATGGAACACGTTGTGCCGGTGAAATAGCTGCTGCGAGAGATAATAACATTTGCGGAGTTGGCGTTGCCTATGATTCAATGGTGGCTGGTACGAAAAGAAAAGCTGATTTATTTTTTATTTTCGTAATTTTTAATTCTTTAATCTAGGTATTCGAATGTTAGATCAACCTTATATGACAGGTAATCATCGTGAAATTAGTTAACATAAGGTTTGAGGGCGTTTTTGTTTTACAGATCTTATCGAAGCAAACTCAATGTCACATGAACCTCATATAATCGATATTTACTCGGCTTCGTGGGGTATATTTGAACAATAAATCATTTGATTTCGAAAAAAAAAATATCTTTTTTTAAAGGACCAGTCGATGATGGCAAAACAGTTGACGGGCCACGACATGCAACAATGAAAGCTATCGTTAAAGGCATCAATGAAGTACGAATTCGAAACTAATCAAAGTGCAATCATTTAAATTTATCTCTCTTTCTTTTAGGGTCGTAATGGGCTTGGTATGTCTTATAATTCGGATGTGTGGTTTTTTTCTTCGAGTTTTGCCTTTTTTTTTGTTCTTCCTAAGGTTCTTTATATGTTTGGGCTAGTGGTGATGGCGGAGCGAATGATGATTGTAATTGTGATGGTTATGCAGCATCAATGTGGACAATATCAATAAATTCAGCAATCAATGATGGTCGAACAGCACTCTACGATGAATCATGTTCATCAACATTAGCATCGACATTTTCTAATGGTCGAAGTGATGATCCCGAAGCAGGTCGGTTAGTTGTTTAATTAACAAATCTCAGTGGAGAATATTTATTCTCTTGATAATCAATATATTAATTGATTGTTCGATACAATCGTTTTTATTCAATAGAAACAATAAAAGAAAAAACACGAAGAATGATGATTAATATTTTGCTTTCTCATTCATAGGAGTTGCCACAACGGATCTATACGGACAATGTACATTGAAACATTCGGGAACATCAGCTGCTGCGCCCGAAGCAGCCGGAGTTTTTGCACTTGTACTCGAAGCAAAGTACGACATTTCTTATTTATTCACTTCATCTCATTTCATATTTATGTGTCTAGTCGTCAACTAACATGGAGAGACATTCAACACCTAACAGTTCTAACTGCGAAACGTAATCAATTATTTGATCCATCGAAACAACACTTATGGCATATCAATGGAGCTGGTCTAGAATTCAATCATTTGTTTGGCTTTGGCGTTCTTGATGGTAAATCAACAGTTTATTTGTCGGTTCAATTATTTATTTTTGTTTTTTAGCTGGTGATATGGTTCGACATGCAAGAGAATGGAAACCTTTGCCAACACGTTTTCATTGTGCAGCCGGAAACATAACTGGCAAACGGTAGTTAATCGAAAAACAATCAAAATAGTTTCTTATTTGTTTTTTTTAATTTTACAAATTATAGGCCAATACCGGAAAAAGGCACATTGAAATTGACGATCGATACTGACGCTTGTAAACATACAAATAGTGAAGTGAACTATCTCGAACATGTACAAGCATTTATAACATTAAAAACTAGTCGACGTGGTAACACTGTCATTTTCATAACATCACCTCTTGGAACAAGGTAAATTTCGATAAAAACTGATTATAAAAGACTCGTTTTTTTTTGATTTTTCAAGATCGTTAATTCTTAGTCGTCGTCCGTTGGATGATGATTCGAACAAAGGTTTCTATAAATGGCCATTTATGACCACGCATGCGTGGGCCGAACGAGCTCAAGGTCTTTGGACATTAGAAATTCGTTTTGATAACGATGATTATTCGGATGCACCGCTTACAAAACAACAAAATCAAACACATTTCGACAAAGAACAAAGTCAAAAATTGACAAGCGGAGACTTCTTTGAATGGTCGTTAGTCTTGCATGGTACCAAAACGGCACCGTATGCCGATCAAACACCATTGGCTATGCATGGTGACAAGAGTAAATTAGCTATAGCCAAACAAATACATGCAAATAACTTTCAAGACAAAGCCAAATATATTCAATTGATTAAACAAGATAATCAAAAACGTTTAGGAAGTGATGATGAAATTCGAATGTAAAACAATGAATCCACATAGACATAGTCTAGAACTACTCAATGCAAGAAAGAATCAATGAAAAAAATCAACTGTATATGTCCATCATTGCTTATATATTTTTGCTCTTTTTCTCTCTCTATTTCTGTTTACTGTCACTTTCGCTCTCTGTCTCTCTCTCGCTCTTATTGGATTAATTTTTATGAGGACATGCCAAAGAATTCTGAAAATAAATCAAAACGAACGATTTGTTCTTGACCAAGAAAAAAAGAAAGAAAATACACATCTATGTTCAACATCGATTTATTTTGTATTAACAATATTCTATTTACACATTAACAAGTTTTCTTTTTTGTTTTATTCAATAATCGATTCGATGAAATAATTTGTTCGCGTCGTTTCCATCGACGTAGAGGCGTTTTTTGTAAACGTTTGACATCCGTATTGGTATTGTTCGATAAAACAAGTTTATTTCCTCGAATTAAAGCTTTCTCAATCATCGATTGTTCGGGCGTATTGCTCATCGATTCAACATGAAATCGATGTTGATCATTCGAATGTTGCTTCGATTGAGCTTCGAATAGTCGAATTTGTTTTTGTACATGACCGGATAGAACAACATTCTAAACAAGACACATAGACATTCGTTTTTGTACGCAAGCAAACAAAGATTTATAGGAAAGGAATTAGACATAGATTTTTATTCAAACAACAACAATAATAATAATAATGATAACAAAAATGAATATTAGTATCATACAAAAAAAGCATGAATTTTGAGAGAGAGAAAAATATGTATATGACATTGCATGAATATCTAAGAAGATGGATTTATTACCTCATCGTGATTTAATGAGATTCGTTTTGGTATTGTTGAAGGTACGAAATCGCTCGTTGGCTGTGATAATGAACAGGAAAGTGAACGTTCTTTTGAAAGTGTTGTTGATGTTGTTGGAAGTGTCGTAAGAGATGTTGTGGAAATAAGATTTGAGATTGATGTTGAAAGACGAATTGGCATTTTAGGCGTCGTTGATTGAGTTGGTTCTTCAAAAAGAAAATCAATTGAAAAAGTTTGTTTTCTTTTCGTTTCATTTACCAGTTTTTGTTTCGTCTTTTTTCGCGTGAAAATTTTCGTGATCTTCGTCCTAAAAACAAATAGATAAACAAATAATTAATGTGAATAGTTTAGTTTTCGTCGTACATCGGAATCCGTTAATCGAATCGAACGATTTTCATTTCGTTTTAAAATATCTTCGAGTTCTTCATTTTGATTCAATGATTTTTCTTTCAAAACTTCTTGTTCACCAACAGCTGCATCCGTTTTTTGATTACTTAAATTTCTTTCGAATTCTGTTTCATCAATAAACGCCACATCAAGCGAACCATTTTCTTGATTAACTTGTCGAATTGATGAATCTTTCAACGATTGATTATCTTCCTGACCAATAACAACAGCTAAATTCAATTCATTACCAAGATCTTCATCGTCATCATTGAATGATTCGTCTTTCGTAGGTTGTGAATAATGATCGAGCATGGAAACGACATGTCGTGTTTGACGTTGATCACCACTCGATGATATCGAACGACGTGGCCGAAATGTCGTTGTTGTCGTAAACGAAGAATTGGTTACGTCATCGGAATGACGACGAACACCGAAACTTGAATGCATGAGAAGAGATGTGCCGGTGAGTGGTTGATTGGCATCATCGTTGGATTTGATAGGCGATGGAGATAGATCGGTAAATGATGAATCGACAGTTGAAGTTGCTAACATAGGTGCATGTATAGCAATTAGAGGTTTTCGCTCGGCTTTCTGAAACGAAGGTGATTATTTAATTGCTGATGAAAATGAGCTTTTCGACATACTCGGCTCGATTTTGGCCATTTCCAGGAATCCAATAAATTCATTCTGAAATAAAACGTCATTAAACATACGTATTGAGAGTTTCTTGAGTTCTACTTTTTTGCATCCATGGATTTATTATTTGCTGCTAGAGTCGGCAGTAGAACTGGCGGTGTTTCCAATGGAATATTTGATAATGGTTGTAGACTTCCATGAACAGTTGAATTGCTACTAATCAACGATGTTGTTAGTGTTGCAATTGCGCCACTTGGAGTTGTCGTTGGCAGCGATGATGATGATGACGATGATGTCGGATTCGTATTTGTATTCATAAAACGTGCAGGTACTTCATCAGTAAAATGAAGTAATTGAGGCAAATGAGAATGTTCGATTTTGAATGGAAAACCTGTTTGTTCGAAAATAGAGAAGAGCTATTTTAACACAAAAATTTACCAGGATCATTGGTATGACTTGGTGTTTTCTTCTTTCGACGAAAAGCTGTGATTGGACTTGTGAAACGATTTGTACTTGGCAGAACAGTTTTTTCTTGTGATGAAGTTTTTGTTTTTCTTTAAAAAAACAAACAAACAAAACAAAAATTCGTATTTCCTTTTTTCTTCGCTATCGTACCCTCGTTTTGAATTGCCACCATTTGGATCATCGCTCGATTTTCGTTTCGTTGTTGTCGATGTCGACAGACAATGTGCATTGTGACTTGTTTGTTGATAATGTGAACGATATTCTCGTGTGTGTGATGACGATAATTTTCCACTTTGATCAAGAAATCCATTGGTTTGATCACGACTATCATTATTCGAGCCCGATCGACGACGAAGTCGATTTGTCATATGTACAAGAAATTCTTTCACCGAGCCACTTCGTCGTTTTTTTGCATTAGCTAAATCATGAAATTTGCCTCCGCCAATACCGTTTTTAACTCCATTCTCAATTGCAAAACTATCGTCCGCATTTTGTAGACCTTCTTTTTGTCTCATTTCTAATAACATTTGTGAACGTTCATAAATCGATTCATTAACATAACCAAGTTTATTGGCATTGATAATCAATGTTTCAACAATATCACTGACACTTGTTGCACATTGTTCAGTCATAAGACTATTTTTACCATCATTGCTCGTTCGCATTACACCTGGACCGACACAAATAGCAAGATTTTTGGCATTCATTTTATTTTCACGTTCGTGTAATGTGATTTCATGAAGAAATCGTAGGATATAAATTAATGTATGTAAATGTTCATCGGGTAAAAGAAGAAGAATATTAAGATAGATTTCAAGTTTCTTATCTGCGGATATTGAACGCATAGAAAAACAATCTAATAAAAGATCTTGTAATGGATGTGTTATTAAAGGATAGATTAAACGACGGAGAAATTCTTTAAATAATGAACAAATATCAAAAACTGTATTCGATGATGATAAACTTGGCGTCAATGAACCATCTTCAATTCTTGCCTAGAACGAAAAATAAAATATTTTTTCAAATTCGACGGAAATTGAAGTCTTGTATTTACCATTAATTCTTTGACACGTTGTGAACCGCCTGATTTTCGAAAGAGTCCTTCATGTTTTATTGAACGACGTATACAATCGAAACACCAACGTAAAAATATCGGTATAGTTAAATCAAAATCATCGATTCGTACGGATATTGTATCCATTTGATGAAGTGCAAGATTAAAAACACGAGATGCATGTTGATGTTTCGATATGTGTGGTGATGTTTGACCGATGCTAATATTTCGATGTTTATTCGTATCAATACGAAGACCAATATTACTCAAATCATTGACAATAAATTCTCGTACACTTCCTTTCTCTTCGATTGTAATAAAATTTCTCATGATTCTCAAGCAATTCTTAATCGAACGGTATCGGTTGATGAATTAAAAAAGCGAAACATTCCTATGAAAACAAAAAAACAACAACATGAGCTAGTTTCGATTGATAGACAAGACAAAAAAAGAACATAGATGATTCTTCTTCGTTTTTTTTTCAGAGAGAAGAATAGACAAAGTTCAAAGACAGAGACATATTTCAATATCCAATACGCTTTGCGCGAAAATTTTCCTTAATGAACCAATGATTTTCTTTTTCGAGTGACCTCTATGAACAGCATGATCGATGAACAAATTGATTACACAATTATGTATACTAAGCATCATCGCACATTCTGTCGTTATCAATAATATTTCTGATTTTTGTATCTATATACTATATATAGAACAAACATAAACGTTCTGTTCGGGAATTGTACACACGCGTACATGTATGGAAACGATGATCTTATATGATGTTATTTAGACATGACTAAGGACAAGGTCTTTGCATTTCTTTCTATTCTCTCTTCTTTTTTGGAATATTAAGAGAAAGAGAAGAGAAGAGAAGAAAAAAAGAGCCTAATAGGAAATACATAACTGAGCGACGCGCCATCCTGTTAAAGAAACTCAGTTATATATATATACATACGCGCATCTAAGACTAAAACAGCTAAGCTATTCTTCTTGCAAACAAAAATCAAATGGATTATTCATTATTTCCGACGATACCTATTCTAATCGAACGATCGAATCTCGATCAAAATTGGGGCTTTCGTTTACAAGGTGGCATCGATTTTCGAACGCCATTGTCAATAAAAAAGGTTACACCTAATTCACCATCACATAATAAACTTTATCCAGGCGATGGTCTTGCTTTTATTGCCGGACAAGATGCAAGTTCAATGAAACATGAAGATGCTGAAAATCTCATGCGAAATGCTTTACAATTGCAACTCATACTTCGACGGTAAGTCAAATAACGCTAATGTATATATCTTATTGTTATGCATCTATACATAAATGTGAACTATTATTTGACCTTTATTTTGACACTGAGGGGTGTGGAAACCGAGTTAAGATGAAGATCGATTGCTCATATTGATTGATAGCCGAATGAATTAAGTTCTTTGATTATCAACACGTATTATGCGTATTTCTAGTGGTCAAATGAATTTACTTCGACCTTCGAAAGCGCCTGTTAAATTTGCATCAACACCGGCTCCGCCCAATCCTCGTGTTAATTCAGCATTACATCATACAACAACACCGAATAATTACCGTCGTTTTTAATCAATAAACTAGCTTTTGTTTTTGTTTTATAATTCTCATCGAGTTTTGTTCTTTTATATTTTATTTATAATAATTACAAAAACAGAAAATATTGACTTTCGTTTTGTTTTGCTGCGAGAGAACAAAATCACAAATCAAAAGAAGAAGACGAAAAAGAAACATGATTATCTTTTGTTTTCGAATAGGATAGATATCAAATAAAAAAAAGAAAGAAAGAAAGAAAAAAAACAAAGAGAGAGAGAGAGAGAGAGAGACAATATACTCTATTCATTTCTAATGATATAAAACTATTTATTAAACAGATTCAATGTATACATTTATTTACAGTCGATCTTAATCATCTGACAAATGAACTATTGTATGTGTGTGGTGTTTTTTTTCTTCTGTTTTATTAATAATGAGACAATAGGAAACAAAACGAATGAAATGACTAGTGAAACCAAGGTTCATTTGCCAGATGTATTTGCTTGTTTAGTTGGTTTACGTTTCATGACATGATTGATATACGCTTCTAATTCGCGTAAAGTCGATGGTTTGAGAATTTCGAAGTCGATTTCCATTTCATCGCGACTCGAATCGCGTAACGACGGTTCGCGTTTATAGATAATCTAGAGAAAACAAACGATCGATATCGAACTTGAAAATAAAAGATTTAAAAAAAAAAAACAAACTTCAACAACAGGACCAAGTTTATCACTATCGAGATTGTTAATATCCACACTTAATTGCCGTTTTTCATCGTAGGTCATTGGTTTCGAATTTTCTTCGCTTTGATAATCGAATACTGGCGGTGTCGATAATACTGAAGCAGCAGCAGCAGCGGCGGCAGCGGGTGTCGTTTGAGCTTTTTTCGGTGTTCTGAAAAACCAAAATTTCGATTTTCAATTTGAAAGAAAACAAAAACGAGACTCACCGTTTAGTAGTTGTGCCAGGCGCTGGTCCACGTCGAGCTGCATCTGGATTTTTATTCGCTTGATTTTTGGTCGCCGTCGTTTTCGTTGGTTTCGTTGGCGTAACATCCGAGAAATTGTACGCGTCCATTGTTGAATTATGAGATTGTCCGATGCCATTCGGCGTCGTTGTTGTGAGTAAACTAGCTAATGAAGGCGTCGATTTTTTCGATGTTGTTCCAGCTGCAGTCGATGGATTCCGTGTAGCTGTTGGCAACATCGATGAATTCGAGTTTTGTACAGTTGAAAATGAGTTCGTCGGCGAGATACGAGTTAAATCTGTCAATGAATTCAAGAACGTCGACGGATTCATCGGGAGACCTTTGGATTTATTGCGTTTCATTCGACGTTTATAACGTAAGGTTATTCGATCAGTTGTTTGTTGAATCAAATAATTCAACGTATTACCAATAGTTTTCACCTAGGAAATCGAAAATTTGAATAAATCGAGAAAAACAAAAGAAAACAAGGAAATCTACTTGTTCCTGAAGTGAATGCAATTGTTTGAGAGTATTTTCTCGGCTGACTTCGATGTCATCGGAGCTTTCATCCGACGATAATCCGTCGTCGGAACTCGTGATCATCGATGAAGTGTGTCCACCAGCGCTGCTATTGTGTTTCGATGAGTGTCGTTTACGTTTTCGTGCCGGCAAGAGACCGTTGTTACGAGCATTGATCGATGAAGATTCGATGTCGAAATTCGACGTCGGCGGTTCGTCGGGTAATTTTGCGAATTTATCTTCGAACATTTGCTTGAAAAAAAAACGAGAGAAATTATCGGGTTTTTTTTGAAAATCAAGAATTACTTCGACTTTTTTACACATTGCAACGACGTCCGTCTGCGGACCGTTGTAGAGATAACAATTGCTGAAAATAAGACGAACATCGGTCGCAAATTCATCGGCAGTTGCATATTCGCGATTATCGAGTTTTTTCTAATCGAAAAAGAAAAACGTTTTTCAGCAACAAAAATCTTCGCTCTCGATCTACCTTAACCGTGCCGAGATCCATCGGTTTCTTGATAATTTGATAGTAGTCCGCGAGGTTCAATTGTTTGACATCGACTGGCTTCGAAAACGGCCAAACAAATGCCTATTGAATAGAAGATTATTCAAGCATAAATCATCGAGAATAATTTGACTTTACCATATTTCGTTTGTTTAACAAATCTTTGACGATATTTTGACAAAATTTTAACTGTTCGGTCATGCGATTCTTCGGTCGTTTGATTGATGGCTAAAGAAAATCGAGCAAAAAACTCGTGTTTTTCAATAGAAGAAAATCGAAATTACATCATTCGAAAATGTATTTTCATATTTAATACGTTTGGTTGCAGTTGTCGAACCCGTACTCGGACGTTTGACGGTTGACTCTTCCTCTGGTTCGGTTTTTCTCTTAAAATTCTACGAAAACATTAAGAACAGAAGTTCAATCGATCGATTTTGTCTCACAATCGGCTCGGGATTCGTCGTTGGTTGCTCGCCAATCAACAATCTCGGCGACATCGATTGACTATTTTGATCGTGATGGTTCGAACTCGGTGAAAACGGCGAATTAACAGCGCTGGCATTCGTTGTCGACAAGGTCCGATTGCGTGGCAACGTACTGCCCGTTCCGTTAGGCAAACGTGGAGACGGTGATGGTACTAAATGTGGACAAAAATTGACTTTTTTCGATGGAATATTAGCAATCAATTTACATGGTGAACTGATATGTTCGCTTGGTGTTGATGGAGAAAGAACGGAAATCGAGAAATTACCATCGCCGATGTTTTTCAAAGCGGCTGATTTCGATGATTGAGAAACGATTTCGATTTCCTGAAAAATAAAGAAAAATCGTAGTCGTTCGTTTGGTTTTCGTCTTACATCAGCAGGCATTTCGGATAATTTCTCGTAGAAAATTTGCTCCAATGTCGTGCACATAAGTACAACATCCTAATTTTGAAGAAAAGTATCGATTTTTAAGTTATTTTGAAATAAGAATTTTATACTTCGCCTGGTTTATTGTACAAATAACAATTGGTGAACATTAGATTCATATCGGTGATACATTCCTTCGAACTATAGTAATAGTTCGTTTCAAGTCGTTTCTTGATCGTGCCAAGATCCATTGGATATCGAACGATATTCGAATAATTCTAAATCAAAATTTAATAAATTGTTATTTGTTGTTATTGTTGTTTTTTTCGCGTACATGTAGTTGAAGTTTAATAGGATTGACAGGTTTTTGAAATGGCCATGAGAATTCATGTTTCCAAAGGAGTTTGAAAATAACTTTGCCAATAAATTGTAATTGATTGGTTTGGCGACCTCGTTTTGTCGCTGGTATATGCGGTAATTTGAAAGGATAAACACTAGTTGTCTGCAAAAACAATAGATGTATGTTTGTTCTTTGTCAATCGATTGACTTTTTACCTTCATGATTAACTGAACATTAAGACAAGTAGATTATTGTGTGTTTGTCGAGACTTTGGCTTCGAACAAAAATAAAAAAGCGAGATTTTCGTATTTGATTAGTAGATTAAGATGATTCAGACAGCGAACGAGAGAGAGAAGAAGAGAAAAACAATGAATGACAGGAAGAAAATAAATATGTGGTTGAAAGAACGAAGAGAGAGAAAGAGCGAGAGCGAGAGGAGAAGAGAAAAAACAACAACAACAAATTTGATTCAAACAATAAACGATCGCCCTGTTGTTTCAGAAGTAATTGCGCCTTCAGCATTCCATTGATAGAAGCAATGCATGGCTATGTTAAATTAATTTTTTTTCCGAAGAAATTCTTTTTAATATATAGAAAAAATAAAAATAAAATTTAATTCGAAAAAAAATCCTACGAAATTTTCTTGAGCAATTATTAATTGAAAACAGATGTCGCATTTGTACAGTTGCCTGACAATCATCGGTTTGATTGGTGGGAATCTATTTTTCTTCTTTCCTCAAACTTCCTTGGGTTTTTGCAAACAAAAAAAAAGCGTAATTTCAATTTGACAGAATAGTTTTTATTTTTATTTTGTTTTTAATTCAATTATGTCACCAAATCTAACCGAAGATGTGCCAGTGAATTCATCATATAAATTCGAGGATTCAAATGAAAGTATTCTCGTTACATTCTATGCTAATGGTGCAATCGAACAGAAAGATATTGAAGTACTCACAGAAACTGATTCACTTGATGTCAAAACACCAGGTAATTGACAACTTGAACGCGTTTCCCCCCTATTTGATTACAGAAATTTAGATGGCCAACGATGGTTTTTTAATTTGTACAATCATGTTTCTGTTGATCTAACGGATATTGTTGTGAAAATCAATGAAGATCGAACGCAAACTAAGATTAAACTTCGTCTATATAAACAGCTAAGATCTCAATCGTGGCCACAACTTCAGAGTCGTCAATCGATACCGATTACACCCCAAGATCCGCCGATATCAGCGCCACCGGAACAGCAAACCTATAGTCTTGCATTTAAAAATATTCCATCGGAATTTAGCGAAACATTTGATAAAGCCGTTGTTCAAATTTTCATTCACGATGTGTTCAATTGTGAAATTCAATTTACTGAAACAAATTTTACAATGATTTTTTCCACTAAGTTCGAAAGATATACCATTGTTTTAATTTTTCATTCAGACAAAAGTTTTCTTTGATTATTAATTACTAGAGATGAAAATTTTCTTCGAGAACATTCTATTCCATCGAATACGCCCATACGTATATTTGTACGTGTTAAACAACGTATTAAACCAGAATTAAGTTCTTATAAAATTCTTCTGACACTTTTCGAAATCACATTGATCAAAGATAATTCATTGGATTCACTATGGTTTCGTCTCGAACCAAATGAATATACCGAAACTCGATCGATTCTTCCATCATTATCAATCGGAGCAGATCACAATTTCAATCGATGTAAAAACTAAATACATATATTCTCATTGAAATCAATTCGATTTTGTTTTCTCAGCTCCTTATTCTTCTGATCGACAGTCAGATACATATTCATATCAACCAAACAGCACGATGCTGCATTCATCGAATACAACTCCACTTGGTTATACAGGAATCTATAATCCAGCAAATTCGTGTTTTATGAATGCAGCATTGCAATGTCTTTCGAATACACGTGAATTACGAGATTATTTTCTTAGTAAATAACATTTCTCGACAAGATTTTCAAACGAAAACGAATGATATTTCTTGTAGATTCAAATTATTGTGCAGAAATTAATCGAACAAATCCACTGGGTATGAAAGGTATTATGGCAGAAGAATTTGCCAGTATCATTCGAAGTCTTTGGGATGGACGATCGAGTTATATCAATGCAAATAGATTACGAGTTCGATCGATTTGATTGATTTTAAAAAATCATTGTTGACTTCTTCCAGGAATATGTCGGCAAACGACATCAAGAATTTGCTGGCAACGGTCAGCATGATGCGCAAGAATTACTGACGATTCTTCTCGATGCATTACACGAAGTAAATCATATTTTCTTTTCTATGATTGTAATGCAAAAGGACAAACCAATAGGATCTTAATCGTGTTATTAATAAACCAATAGTTCCACCGATTGAGGATGAAAATTTAACTGATGAAGTATGTGGATTTTGAATAGATTTCAACGAACTAATTTGATAATGGAAAATTCTAGTTACTTGCTAATGAATATTGGAATGCTTATTTAAAACGAAATGATTCTGTCATTGTTCAATTATTTACAGGACAATTCAAATCGAAAACGAAATGTCCACAATGTCAGAAAGTTTGTTGAGTTTTATTCGTAGATTTTTCTTTCAAAAGTATGTATTTAGGAATCAACGACATTCGATCCATTTACTACATTATCTATTCCAGTACCAAAACGAATTGTAGTTGACACGATTGTTCTCTATCGAACGGAAGAGAAAGCACCGACAAAATTTCGAATTAACATATCAGCCGATGGAACAATCGCCGATTTCAAACGTTTATTATCTCATAAAGCTGATTTATCAATAACTAAAGTTGACATATTTTGTTTTGTTAGCAAATCTTTCATTGTTTTGGTGTCTAGATGTTAGCATATAAAATCTCCAATCGAACAATTGATTATCTTAAAGATGAAGATCATGTGCCAACAAGTCTCTATTCATGGCAAAATTCTGATACAATCTACATGTAAATAGAAAATATTAATTTTCTGTTTTCACTCGATTTTGTTTTTTTTTTCGTTCTATTCACAGATCAGAAATTCTGACTAGTGCTGAATGTAACAACGAAAATATTGTTCAATTGGCATTCTATCAACGAGTATTTCGATGTCCGGATTTTGTTCAATCGTGTGCCTATTGTCAAGCATCACCCAATCCTAATTCGACGCCAAGATGGTGTAAAAAATGTTACCGAACATCTTATTGCGACGAGTTCGATTGATAGATCTTTTGTTTTATAGAGAATTTTTCTATTTTACTTAGACAATGCCAAAAATTTCACGCAAATGATCATAAGACTATGTGTGATTTTCGTTCATCGGATAATAACGAAATCATCGGTCTACCGTTTATAATAACACTACCGGAATCGAAATTGAATTGTTCGAATCTTTTCGAACAAATTAAAATTCATGCCAAGTAATTCGAAAGAAACAATTGTGGTTCGAAAATCTTGTTTTGTGTAGACAAAGTGTCGATATTCAGATTGATTATTCTCGAAATTTTCAACATCATATTGATGACAATAATGAATTTGATGATGAAAAGTAAATATGAATTAGAAAAAAGAGTAAAGGTGAAATTGAATATTCAAAAATTTCAGTTTCGACGATGTTGAAAGTTTGGATTGGACGAGTATAAAACGTACGCTTTGCTCGTCGGATTCTTGGTCCATATGTCGTATTGGCGATTATTTTATTAAGAAGAAACGTCATCAACGTGAAATCAATGATCATAATAGTAGTGACAGTAGTTTCGATGATTATGATATGCTTGAAGATATCTATGGCAATCAACCATTATTTCGTTTAATGCCTCAAAAAGATGATTATTTAAATAACAATCAAAACAATTGTCATGCAATTATTGATTTCAGTTTGTTTTTAAGTTTATTTTTTGTAACCAAAAAAAAAACGGCAAGAAAATTTTTGACTAGACGAAACAAGCGATCGAATTCTACGTTCGTATCGAATTTTTTTCATCGATTGGTTTACGGACAATAAATTCGAGGCACCATTACGTATCACATCATCAAATAATCGAAATGGAATCAATGGTTTAGTCGAAGATGCAAGTGTGTTTAATGCATCAGCTGCTGGTAATTTGTTTGTAAAAATAGACTCACCCCTGAAAAATCTATTGAATGCTATTTTTAAGATCAAGATCTAACATTGGACCAATGTTTACAAATGTTTATTGAACCAGAAGTCTTAGGTTCTGATGATAAATGGTATTGTCCACGATGTAAAGAACATATTCAAGCTGAAAAGAAAATGTCTATTTGGCGTTTACCACCAATTTTAATCATACATTTAAAACGATTCAAATACAATCATAGTTCATCGTTCGGCTATATGTCAAGTCTTCGAGAGAAAATCGATACAAATGTTAAATTTCCTATTTTGTAATTGACTTTCTTCGGTGTTTTTCTTCTCTCGCTAATCAATTCTCATTGTATTTAGTAATCTTGATATGGGACCTTACTGTTCATCAATAACACAAACAACAGATGACGATTATTCTCTTCAATCACGTTATGATCTCTATGGCGTTATTGATCATTGTGGTTCAGCTTTATTTGGACATTATACATCGGACGCAAAATTATTAGGTTTCAACGATCCAACGAAAATCGAAATCGGTAAAAGACAAATTCATCGAAAGACTGTTGAAAAATGCTTTTTCTTTTAGGTTGGCGTACGTTCAATGATCAACGTGTAACACAATTAGCGTCGGCTAAAGATTTACTCCGTTCGGATGCGTATGTTCTTTTCTATCGTCATCGTCAGTTATCTGTCGATTATTCATTTACTGAACAACTTCAGCAATCACTCGATGATTCAATGGCTAGTAATCAAATGAATGAATCTTGAATTTCAAGATTATTTGTTTTCCATCAACTGTGATCACACTATTAAACTTGAAAATAGTTCGGTTTTTTTATTTTATTTCTATATTTTTTCTATTTAATTATGTTATAGTTTTTTTTTAAGAAGATAAAATAAATGAAATATACGATGTATATTTGACTATTTTTCCGCTCTCTTTCTCTGTTCGGTTGATTAATAATAATACCATCAGACTTATTTATCGGCGAAAACAGCTGTTAACCTGAAGAAAAAAAAAACGAAAGGAACGAGACGTTCTTGAGAGTTTGTTTTTGTCGATTTGATAATGAAAAATAAATAAAAGGCTGCACTTTTTTTTCACATTGCCATAAGAAAGAAAGAAAAAAAGAAATCCATATATATGTATATCTGATTAGTCATGTTGGAAAAAGAAACAAATTTGAATATTAAGTAGGAAAAAAAACACAAGCTGAATGATATTTGAATGATTCGTAATCTAAGAAAATCAATAAAATACATAGTTTCGTTCGCTCTTATTTCTCTCTTGAAGAAAGACGAGAGAGAGAGAGAAAGAAAGCGATAAACTTTTGAGTCACTTTCTTTTTGTTTCAGGCTTTTTTCTTCTCAAATAAATGTTGGCCATGTAGTTGTGAAAAGAAAAAAGGTTGAGAAACGAAAGAATTGATTTTTATTTTCTTATTCTTCGTCTTCGTTTCTTATAGTTATTTTTTTTATCTTCACATTTCGTCTGATTCATAAACATGACTAAATTCTCGTTTCGTTTGCTATCGTCGGTTTTTTCTCCTTTTTCAGTAATAACTGAAACACAATCCTTAAGCCATCGCATAAACATATCGCCTACTCATTTCTTTTTCGATTGATTCTTATATATATATATACATATAACAACCATTATTATTCCCGAATAACAACCACTAATGTCAATGATGTTTTTTTTTAATGCAATTGATCACAATTGATAGGTAAATGCATTTTTACTCGATCATCTTTGCTATGTAAATGAGGCTATTTTCAAGCAAAATACGTAGAAATTAATCGGCAAGATAAATGTTTTCTTTTTCTCTTTCTCTTGTTTATAGATGTTAAAATAGAAACGAGCAAGAAAAAAAAGAGAAAGATCGTATCTTAAAAACTATCATGAATCAAATATACATTCGAATGTATATATGCACACACTGGTTTGCTAATTGACGAAGGGAGCAAATCATTCAGTCATATCATTATTGTTACGTTTTTTATTTTCTTTTTTTACCTGCGTATATATACACATTCATTTTTCTACTAGAATATAAAGAAAAGATACAAGGCCAAATTTCGCCTATGCGTATGTAAACGATTGATAGTTTGTTGTATTTTAGATTTTAAATAACTTACTTATGACTTCAGAACGTTATTATGAAACTCGAACAGTTCGAGAAGAAAATCGTGGAAATACCGTTGATAATAGTCGATATCAATTTCCTAATGATCAACGTGTAAATTTACCTATTCAACAAACGATTAATCGTTTTAATCAAAGTACAAATGAACAACGTTTACAAGAACGTTTACGTCAACAAGATACAACCGTACAATGGGTCAATGATTCAGTAACTGGCCGAGAAAAATTTCGAGTTAATATTAACGTCGATGGTTTCAATCGAGACGAAGTAAAAACAAGATACTTCCAATGTGTTTTTTTTGTTCATTGTCTATTTAGATTACTGTTCGTGTTAATGGAAATAAATTAGTAGTTGTAGGTGAACATTTCGAAACTAAAGATCAAGTAAATATTTGCTTTTATTATCTATTGTTTTGGGTTTTTTCGAAAGTATTTTCATTTTTGTAGAGTACAGCCAAGAAAACTATTGAAAAAACCTACGATTTACCACGTGATGTCGATCCAAACAATCATCAAGTAACATATCCATCGTCAACACTCATGCAAATCGATTTTCCATCACAACATTCAAATGTTATCATTGATAACGGTCGAATACCGTCGAATCTTGTTACGAATTATAATTCATCATATGGTGGATCACCAGATATAAGCAGAGAAAAAAATACATCTGAATTTATTTCGACAAGAAAAATCGGTGGTGGTGGTGGTGGTAACTCTGTTAATTTTCCTAGTTCAAGTAAATAAAATCGAATAACAATGAAGATTTTATTATTTTGATATTATTTTAGGTCTACGTTCGACTTCACAGTATGACAATAATGGATATTCATCGACAAGCAATTATCAAACTCCTGTCAATCGAGATTATTCAAGTACAAATACAACTTCATTTACTACTTCAGGAAATAATTTTCGAACTCCTTCAAGTCGAAATGTTGAAATTTCAAGTTCGTTTGATAATGATTTTCGATCTCCTCCGTTGACACGTGCCGAAAATAGTGGTGTTCAAGAACGAACATATACTGAAACTCGTCGTGAAGTCGAACAACGTCGTTCAAGTCCAACAACAGGCACTCAAACATCTCGTGAATTCGAACATCATCGTTCGGGTAGTCCATCGTTAGGTCGTACATTCGATGACAATCGTTTTCGAACAGCAACACTTCCTCTCAATACTGATCGTTTCATTTCTCCAGCAGCATCCTCGCGTAATATCGAAGTACGAGAATTTTCACGACGTGTTGGCGGTGCTGACGGTGGTTTTAGTACGGACACAAGTTTCAATCTCGAACCGATTCGTTTGTCGTCGAGTTTCAATACGGATGCATTTTATCGTAGTGCTTTTCAACCACGAGATTTCACGAATAATTCCGGTCAAAAATGTATCGAAATGAAACTCGATGTAAGCAAATATCATCCAGATGAAATTAAAGTTTCAGTCGAAGGCAGTGATCTTATTGTCAAAGCTGAACATAATGACAATCGACCGCCAACAGCAACATCACGTAATTACTATTATAAACAAGTTACTCTACCACCAAATACAGATTTGAAAAGTATTAAATCAGAACGTCAGGGTGATGGTCAACTTTATATAACAGCTAAATTTAATAATTAATTGTCTTTCGTCTCTATATGTATACAAACCTAGGACCACAATTCCTTCTTTTCATATTAGTCTCGTTTTTTCTCATATTTTAATAATTTCCTTTTCAATAAAATATTTTCGAAACAAAAACAACACATATCCATTCGAATAATCGAAATCTAATCCATCATTTGGTTTCTTCTACA
>ERZ781398.1540-NODE-1540-length-21406-cov-4.612196_pt1 | contig 21406 bp, 29 predicted proteins | sample MGYA00433077_ERZ781398 | MGnify/ENA primary metagenome ERZ781398 (study PRJEB29847, sample SAMN06458254) | wastewater metagenome | isolation source: Wastewater bioreactor | place: South Africa: Cape Town | study: EMG produced TPA metagenomics assembly of the... | reverse complement strand
AAACGGAGAAAGAGCAAGTAAATCAAGTTCGTAAAATTGTCCTAGAAGACTTTTTATTGGTTCCGATTCGATAGTAGGAAACAAAAGGCATTAATGAACGTTAGAGGTTTTTGTATTAAAGCGCACGACGAGAGAAAATTTTCTTTTTTTTTTGTTTTTCAACGATTGAATAGAAACTATAAATATACAAAACAAAACCGAGAGGAAACCCCGTTACAAAAGCTAAAAAACGGAATAAGCAACGACTAAGAATTGACTCGTAGCTTTTCTCTCTCTCTCTCTGTTCTTTTGTTCAATGTTTTCTAATCACGATGTTTCGATATAAATGATCTAGATTAACAAATGAAGAAAGATCTTTCTCTCTCTCTCTCTCTCGTTTTTCTTTTTGCTTCGAATGAAATTCGATCAGATACATGTCAGCCAAATCATCGAGTTCAACAATAATAAACAACAAGAAAATTCATGACGAGTTTTCCTTTTCTTTTCAATTTGCATATGATAAGAGAGAGAAAAAAAAATCACTCGTCTTCTACAAATGAACATTGATCATGCATATGTCATGCGAGAAACGCAGCAGACACAGAAAAAAATTCGAATTTTTTTTTCATTAAATCAATGAGAATGACACGAGCATCATTTATCAATGATACAAACATGAACTAAGTATTAATAAAACAAGATGAAGAAATAGATTCGTACAAGCAACGATAAATGTTTGAATTAAATGAGAAAGAAGTGAAGTATTCGAGTAATGTTTGAGATAATTAAAGGCAAATTTCGACTAAATGAAAAGCAAAGAGAAACATGAGATCTGTTTTTGTGTAATGTAGAAATCATTACGCGATAGGCTATGTGAGCTAAATGAATGATTTGAATAAATGAGAGAATATAGAACATCGACCAGCCGAACCAATGCGAAGATTTTTTATAAACCTAAAAGTAATATTTCAATTTGATTCATCAGAAAAATGTCAAAACAAGTTTCTACGAGAATTTTGCCGATGGTTAACCAAAGACAAACCAATGGTATGCCAATCGATAGAATCAAAAATTGTTGATAATTGAATTCTTCAAAACTGCGAATATTTAAAATTAACAAAGAAATCTGCAGAAGAAAAAAGAAAAAAAAATTGGGTCGATTTTTTTCTGAGAAAATAATTATTTTTTTGGAACAAACCATTAGCATAAAATCGAGGTTTAAAAACCACGAAAATATACTCCCACGAGAATATTCGATCGTATGTTTTCTATTGATTTGATAAAAATGAGTCATGAGATGAGTCCATGGAAGATAGATAATTAACATCATCAAAACAAAACCTAATCGAAGCTAAACAAATAGACCGAGAAAAGTTTTCTTATTTTCTTTGTTCTATCATTTTTCCTACAGTAAGAATATTGAACTGTGCTTTTAAATTCGAATAATCAAAGAAAAATTCAATGTAAATATGTAATCCGATTGATATCGAAAGAAATAGAATTGCTATCGTTGTAAACAGAGCATCAGTTACACCTATTGAATAGAATAGATAATATTGATTAAATATTCAAATCCTACGACAAAATATAGCTGTAAATAGAATCGATAGAATAACACAAGTCGATTGAACGAGAATCAAAAGGTAGAAACCTAATTGATGATCGAATCTTTCGATCGTTTGAATTTGTTTAACTGTTAACAAAATAATTGGAATCATAGTTAAAATACCAAACAATGCGTACAACCATCGTTGTAAAATCAATTGTTTATCTCGATCGAGAACAGGTCTATAACTCATTTGATTTCGTGTTCAAATGACGCACATCTATCTAATCCTTTTCTCCTTTCTGTGTCTCTCGATTTTTTGGCAAACGTGTCGAAATGTTCATCAAAATTCTTTGACTAAATACAATTGTATAAGTATGTCATCTCTTTATTCAAATTTCTTATAAGCACACTAAACAAAAGAATGTCTATATGAGCAGCACCATTTTCTTTTAAAATTTCGAAAAGCGAACATTATTTCGATTGATCGATGTTTGACTCGACATATGTCGTGCTGGTACTTCTTCAACATGATCGTCATCATCGTCGATATATGGAATTGAATTATTTAAACTATCTTTTTCTTCAACTTCGATAATTCTCGATAGAGCCACACTGGTTACACTCAATGTTCGAAAGGCTCTTGTCGGATCAATGTCCGGTTCTTGTTTATTCGATGGCATATCTTGCAGAAGATTCGATATTGATGTTGAACTAAATGTCGATTTGTTCGATTCAATTCCACTGTCCGTTCGAGAGTAAAAACCTTGTTTAAATAAATGAAAATTATCTCGAATAAGAGGATTGGAATCTTGCGTAAAAACATTTAACAAATCGCCAATGATGAGTACGCCTTCGTTTAGTAGATGACTGTTTCTGCTGAGATCATCCCGAGTTTCATCTAAACGTCCTAACATTTCGAAACGTAACATTTGAATGTCTTGTTTTAATTCTTCGAAATCGCCTTCTCGAATTTCTTCTTGTTCTTCACGTTGTTTATGCAAGAGAAAACGTTTAGTAACACGTTTCATTACTTTTCGATAAGTTAACCGTTGATTAACATCGAATGAGCCTTGTCGAGTCCGAAGATCTTGCTCATTCAAACGTAAATTCCCCATTTGCCCATTGGATATAGCGGGTACACCGGGTGGTTTTCCTTTTTTCCGATTTAAATCCGGTACTGGACCTTTGATTCTCAATGTTAGATTACTCGGATTATCGATCGAATTTGCTGTATCTGCATTGTCATCTTTTAATTTCTTCTTACATAAAAATATTCGACAAAAAACATTGTAAATATTCTTCGGCGTCGGAATTATATTAAACGGAACCGGCATTGTTCCTCCTACAACATCAAAATAATATTCCGGTGATTTTTTTCTTGGTAAAAAAAAATGCTCGAACCTTCTTTAATATATTCCATGTATAATTTGCTTCTTGCAAATTTCCATTCGACATCAGCATGTTCTTCGATTGTTTCGTAGGATTTCGACATCATAGCGATTAACATATTTAATAGAACGATCACACTGGCGATATTGAATGCACCGTAAATGAGATAACCAATGTAAACTGTGAGACGATTTTCGTAGTTCTCTAATTGTACACCTTCTTTTTCGGCAAGACCGAATAATGACCAGAAAACTGTCTTAAATGTCGAAATCATTCTAATGCAAAACAACAAAAACAAAAATTTTCTTTTGAAGACAATGGATTCCTACGTTCCGAAGTATTTCTCGGCAGGTAACTCTCCGGATTCTAAATGATCGATCATTTCGACTTTGCCTCGAACTGATTCTTTGTAATACCAAAAGAGATTATTCAAGCCAAACATAAATCCACAAAAGATAATTACAAAGATAATTAAGAATTTTGCAATATCCTTAAGAAAAAACTCAATTTTTTTTGGGGGGGAAAAATAATTGTGATTCTTTAACATACAGACATCATTCGTCCTAAGGAAATTTGCAACGGTCCGAGATGTTGAAAAGCTGGCAGAAGAAAACAAATTCGAGAAAAACTAAATATATTCGCAATTGCAAATAACGCCTCGGCAACATTGATCGGATCGAATGAAACCCAATAGAATCGATCTTAAACGAGACAAACAAAAACAAGCAAATTCAGAAAAGGAAATTTTATTTTACCAGCATTTAACCAATAGAAAACATGATAATACTCGTACTGATCATTCGCAGTTAGATTGCAAATACTACCGATTTTACTTGTAAAATGAGCGTCCTGCAATCGTTTCTTCGATTGTAAAACCTAAATCAATTCCTCGTGTGTTTTTTTGTTCTCAATTTAGTCTCATCAATTTACTTGAATAATCACGTAATATTTCAACGCAAACGAACATAAATACAAAATATTCATACATGAATCGACAATATTATTCCATGAGAGAAGATAATCTTGAAAGCCATCGTTATAAGCTTGTTTGATTTCATGCCAAAGAAATCCAATAACAAAAACGGATATGGTTATATCGATCCAAGTCGGTGTGGTCGATCGAAAGACAATATTTCCACTTGGAAATATCGTACAGTTTGTGAGATTAAATTCTTTCTGATATCGAATAGCTTCACTTAGATTATTGGCTATTGTCGCATCGGTTTCGTTTAAATGTTTGAGATTTCGTTGAAATTCTACAGCAAATAGAAAACTCGATGCAATTATCAGAATAATAAATATCGCATAGGAAATCGTATGACCAATGAATTTAATACAGGGTTGTTTTAAAAATCTTTGCAACTGAACAAAAAATGAATTTAGAAATAAGACAAAGTTGTTGTTGTTGTTTTTTGATTACTTTAATCGTTTGTTTTGACCATGAAGTTAGAATATAACATAGACAAGCGAATGGCAATACGAATATATACAAAATAGTGAGAAGAAAAATTAAGAGAGGATTTAGTTTGAATAGATTTCGTATTTGACTGTGCCAAATTTCGACTAGTTTTTGTTGGCAATTCGAATGAGCAACAAACTAATATTGCAGCGAGAAAGAAAAACGAGGTGAAATCGAATGTTTATAATTGTGAACTCACTGGTTTTTCTTCGTATTTAATCGCTAGATAAAGTCGAGCTAGTAGAACATATTTTTCTTCAGATTCTTTGCCGGTTTTACCCAGAACACAATCGAGTTCATTGTGTCCACGAACTTTATCTAGTAATTTGACGGCATAGGCACTTAATTGATCGGCTAAGATCATGTATTCATTCTGAATGAAATTATATTTTCGAAAATTCAAACGAATATATGTTTGTTTGTTTTTACTTTGAAATATTTTTCTTTGCCTGATAGATCTCTTAATTCTCTTCCGAGTTCGAAAGCAGTTAAAATCGGATCGATCGATGCTAAACTAATGTAACTCTCGCTTGCTAAACCACGATAAGCATTTAAACGCGATTGAGCTTGACGAAGTGAATCGAATTTAAAACGTTGATGACATTGCAAACATTTACAATGATAATCATGAGGCTTTTTTATTCGATTTCCATGACGTAGAAGTAACTCAACTAAAAACGAGAAAATCAAACTAATACAAAAGAATTTATTTTCAACTGATACCGATTTCTGTTCGATTGTATTGCGCTGCTAGGATCACCGGCGTTATATCCGGTGCAAATTGTGCGTCGTCAGATGAAGGCGTCGCCCAAAATGATTCTTCATTATCGAAGGCACCTCGTGCATTGAAATCTTCGAATTTCGGATGTAGAATACAAGCTTCAGCTATTTGAACATGACCGAGATAGATCGCCAAGAGAATAGCTTCACGTATTTTTTGTTGATCACATTTATCTAAGAGAAGTGTAACGACCTGAATAATAACACACGAAAAAAAATGTTTTGTTTGCAAGTGATTTTTGAAAATCATCAATCGACTGACTTCGAGATGTTCGTTTTCGATTGCTAATTGCATTGCTGTTCGACCTAGTTGATTGGTTGAATCAATCGGATTCGTGATTTGATTTCGAACAAGAATCCGATTAACTGTCGTATAGTCTCCATTTTCACACGCACGAACAAATTGTTCATCAATATTTAGTCCCTATTCAACCAAAAGCACAAGATCGTGTGTTTTTTTTCTGTTTTACTTTCAAAAATCACCTCATTTCTTGATCCATGCATGTATCCTCGTTTATACAAACTGGTTTTTGGCATGAGCATTTCATTTCGTTCGTTGTTCATCGGCCGTTTCTGACCACTGAAACGTCGTGGTTGTAACTGCATCGGTTGATGATGATTCTCGTTCGTAGCCATTTGTTATTCGTTATTTTTTACATTAATTCTGCAATAACAACACAGAAGAAAAAAAGAGCTCAGTAATAAAACACACGGAAATGTTCGTATTTAACTTGAACAAATATTTCAATAAAGAAAAAAAATATTATTATTTGATAGATTATCTATTCTTTTAGAAGTCAAGCTCTAGACCAAAAAAAAGTGATGTAGCAGACAAACAACACACAACTATTTCAATCGAGATAATAAGCAGATGTTTGCGATAGATTTCTCATTGTTTTATGGAAATATACGTTTATACAGAAAGAGCGAGCGAGAGAAAAAAGATCGACTCATATATTCGAGGGGTTAAATATTGTTGTCGTTGCTAAATGATTGAGTAAAAATAATAAATGTAAAGATCATAGGAGTTCTTCTTTTTTTTTTATTAAAACTAATATTTGATTGAGTTTAATAATCCGGTTGCTGACGTGTTTTAAAAATCGACAAGTTCAATCCAATGAAAGCTCATGTTACTTGTTGCGATTCATATAGGCATAAAACAACAAAACAATCAAAGTTTATCTAAATCCTGTCGACATATGTTAGGAAAAAAATAGAAAATTGAAATGTCAATATTATTTATTAGTTTTTTTTCTTCTCTTTCTCTTCTTCTATGTTAACACAAAAAAAATATGTTCGAGATACTTTTTTACAGCGAACAAAATAAATGGATAATCAGGGATATTGAAATATTTTGAAAACATTTTCTTTTTGTTCTGGTTCAATTCGAATTTCTGTTATCGGCGCGGTTATTTGTTGATCATCAGCTATGATATTCAATTGAATATTATCACCTGAAAGTTGTTTTTGAGCAACAACAGTATTGATTGAATCGAGTAGTTCTTTCGACATTTCTTGTGTTTGATCATCGACATAACCAATAATGAAATGAACTCGATTGCTATCTCGACTGATTCGATGTTCTCTCATGTCGGATGGCTCGAGATTTGTTGGTACATTTAATGTATCACCGATCTCGTTTTCATCGTGTTCATATTCAGCATTTGCTCGAGCACGTGCATCAGGATCTTCGATCTCTTTTGACAATGTTCTTCGACGACCTTGACTCTCGTTCATACTTCTCGTATCAGTATCATTTAATTCATCACCGGAATAATCACCGAAATCAATCGTTTCGTCTTCAACATACAATTGTCGCGTAAAAACACGTTGATATCGATCGACAAGGACAGACACAAGCATGCCAATCATTGCAGCACCAGCTAACGAACATAAACATGAAATTACTCGTCCGACAGGTGTAACAGGATAGATATCACCATAGCTAAATATTTATCGAGATTGAAAATAAAATCTAGAAAATGATTTTCTTACCCAACACTTGTGATAGTTATAACTCCCCAATAAGTTGCTTTTAATATCGAATCAAATGCCGGACGATTCGATTCATTTTCAGCAAAATAAGCTGCAGCACCAAATAGAAAACTAAACAATGTCAAAATAACAATCATAACTAAAAAATCTGGCACCGATTGCTTTATTGTTGATAGAAGTACATGGAGAGATTTGATATTTCGAAAGACTCGATAGAATTTAAAAATACGAATAAAACGTAAAATTCGTATAAGACGAAGGCCAATATAAGTTGACGCACTGATATCATTATTTTGATCAACAAAATGAATAATTAACGACACGAAATAAGTGACAATCGCGATTATATCGACCCAATTCATTAGGTTTTTAACAAACTGAACTAGTGAAGGCGTACCGATCAATCTAAGAGCTAATTCAATCGTAAAAATTGCGATACAATTCGATTGAATAATAAAAAATGGCGATGAAAAATAGTAATAACAAATTGAATCATGTTGAACTAGATTAGTTCCCGTTGAATTCGTTATATTCTGTTCGCTATAACAATGATCCTGTGTTAAACTTGCAAATTCAGGTAGAGTTTCAATTGCAAGAGAAATCGTCGAAATTAAAATAGCTAATAACGAAATAATATTCACAATTTTGGCTAACAACGAATAATCTGGATATTCCATTGTTGCCCAAAGGTATCTCCGCCAATGTGATTTGGGTAGGCGAACTTTTCGAACCTCTTTTATGTTTTCGTCTTGGCGTAGTTGTTTGAGAGCCTCGGGACCTAACTGAAAAAAAGTGACTTCTTCAAGGAAAATGTCAATTGGGACGAAATTCGGGCGTCGTAAACGACCGTTCGATTGATAATAGTAGAGTATGGCTTCGAAACAAGCACGATTTCGATCGAAAAAATATTCATTTCGAGTTTTATCGAAATAAGATTGTCGATGTTTTCGATTGCCTAAGAGAGTATTCGGATAAAGTTCGAGTGTCGTACGATGAGTTTCATATCGATCGCCGCACACATTAATAACAATACGATCGCTGAATGATTTACTGTTATTTCGTTTGCGTGCATTTGCATTTAACGAACGAAGATTGAGTAAACTTTGTACGTTAATGATATCACTGAAAAACTTTCGAGTTTTTCGTTTTCAATTAATGAAAATTGCTTACGAAATATAAGCATTGCTGTGCCTTGGGAGACCGTTCGGTAGTTTGACAGTTGTTTGTCCTCTGTAAAATTTTAAAAATATAAAGCAAATATTTTGAAATCATTCTTTGCTACTCAATTAAATCTTTTCGTTCAGAAGAATGTCGTTCAATTTGTTGATTAATTTCCATAATGACTTTTTCCTATATTCATACGAAAAATACATTCAATATGATTTCAATAAAAAAAACGTGAGAAAAAACTTCGAATAGGACTGACTAACGAACAAATCACTTTTTTTTCATCCATTAACGAGCACACAATATATATACTTATCTCGATAGTGAATCCTATCATACAAAGACGCAATCGATTTATCAAAAAAAACAAATTTTAAGAAGTGGTCGAACAAGAGAGGAGAGAATGATGCGCAGATTGATATGATCATATTTTTCTATCTTCGAGCAATATTTTTATTCAATATGAAAACAACATAAAGAAATGTGTGAACTTGTTTCATGTCTTCAAGCAATTAGTCAATCAAGGATATCGGTTGATGTCATTCTGAGATTTGCATTTTGTTTGCTCTTATTGTTTTATGTCAGGTATTTGATTTTATACACCCGTCAAGATGACCATGCAACTGTTATCAAAAATATTTCTTTTGATGTTATAAATGTAAATATGAATCGAAACGATGAAAAGTCCAAAGACACTTTAGTAGGTCTTAAAGAAAAGCAAATGTAAGACGGGCGTGTATAAAGCATAGATAAAAGATAATAGAAAAGAATATAAAAAACTTCTTCTCGACAGAATCTAATCAGTTTTTATTGTCCTTGCCACAGTAGAGGTTTTGGTTGATACGTTTCGTTTGTTACATTTTAGAATTATCATGGCGTTCACACCGTATCAAATATTTCTTGCCTCTCTGATGTTAATCACTGGAACTTTGAATACACTATCAACGAAATGGGCGGATATGTAAAGATTTACATCAAATTTCGACTTATTCCTTTTTTGAATTGATTATTTTAGGCAAGAAGCTTATTTCTGTGATGATAATCATACGGGAGTGAATAAAACTGAATTCAGTCATCCATTTCTTCAAGTAAATTCTTTTCATAGGATTAAAGACTAACATCGAAAATGAATCATTTTATTTAGGGTGTTGGTATGTTTATAGGAGAAATTTTATGTTTATTAACATTTAAATTTGTCTGGTATTCAACTGCTCGATATCGTATTAGTCAAATGACATACAAAGGCGATGCTTCATCGTGCATGGTACAATGTTGGCCAGTAAGAATCAATAAGGAAATAGGTTTAACTGATGGTGAACAAGATTTCAATCCATTGATTCTTTGGATTCCCGCTATTTTTGATATGGTATCGACATGTTTGGGTTATTTTGCCTTGAATTATATCAATGCAGGTACATTTCAAATGCTTCGAGGTTCTGTCATCGTTTTCACTGCTGTTTTCAGGTAGAAAATTTTCGAAAAATGAATACTTATGCTCATTTTTTCGTTTAGTTTTATATTTTTACGAAGAAAACTATCGCTAATGCAATGGATTGGTATTGGTATTATTATTAGCGGTCTTATATTAGTTGGTTTAGCTAGTTTTATATCTCCTGAGGACCACAGTAGCAGTAGTAGTGGTCCAACTGCTGGTCAACAAGTTGCTGGTATTGTTCTTTTACTTTCTGGAATGGTTTTTACAGGTTTACAAGTATAAAAACGAAAATCTTTTGAAAAAGAGAAAACTTGAAATTTCCCTATTTAGATGGTTTATGAAGAACGTTTCGTTGCTAATTATAACATTCCACCATTACAAGTTGTCGGTTGGGAAGGAATTTTTGGCTTCTGTACTCTCAGTCTTCTTTTAATTCCTGTTCGTAGAATAATTTATGACTAAAAATCACATTTGCTTGTTTGTTTTTACTATTTAGTTTAATTTCATAAAATTCGACGCATCACAAGCAGGTCCAGACCATCGTCTCGAAGATGTTCCATCAGCATTCTGTCAAATGGGCAATAATCATATCATTATTATTGCTCTAATTGGTAATAATATAACTTTTTTTGATTAAATTTATTCCCTTTTTTTTCTCTGAAAAGGAAATATATTTTCAATCGCATTCTTTAACTTTTCTGGTGTATCTGTAACAAAAGAATTGTCATCAGTAACACGTATGGTTTTGGACAACGGCCGAACGGTTATTGTTTACATATTTTCGGTAACAGTTTTTCAAGCTAGGGTGCATGCACTAGAAATTGTAGGCTTAGTTGTATTGATTATCGGTAAATTCGAATTATTATTATTTTTTGTTCACTTTAAAAATTCAAATTTCTCTAGGCATTGGTACTTACAATGGTGTATGGACACATTTGTATCATCGATATATCAAACGTGATGAAGGTGCTAATGAAACTGCAAGTTTGGTACCTGATTATGAAGAAGGAAATTTTCGAACTGAAAAAGATTCAGTTAATCGTTAAATATATTTCTTTTTTTTTTTGTCTACTAATGATTTAAGAATAATAAAACAACGTGTGAGAGAGTCTCTTACCAACACTACTTGTCCTTCGTTTCTTTTTAAAATATAATTACTACAAATTTCACAGTGCAGATGTGTTAATTATAATTAAATTAAATATATTTCGATTCAATTCTCTCTCTTATCTGAATAAAATCGATAGCTTCAAGCAGAAACTGCCGATAGATTATATCCTTCCTCTTCTCGCTTATAGTTGAATGGATGCAAAAAAATGGAACGAAGCCTTCGGCTGATGTTTTCTGTGACAAAAAGCACAACATTTTGGAGAAAAGAAATCGAACTCTATGCATTTGATTCGACATTGTCTTTCATCTGTAACTTTATGATGTTATTAACAAATGGAGGTGAAGAATAAATCAGATTAGTCTTAGTTTCTAATCCCTTGACATTGTCAATTGGATTTACTTGTTGGTGTTTTGTCAAGCATAACATGTTCGTGACGAATTTCTTGAATGTAGTCTTTTAGTTTAGTTTTCAAAGAACAATTATTTATTAAATGAAAGCAAATCGTGTTAGATATGCCACGAATGTTTAATCATTATTTTAAAAAAAATTAGCGGAAATGAAAGCGACAGTATTGAGTCTTACTATCGGCGACTATTGATAATGAATTCGATTGTAAGAAAAAGGTAAAACGACTGTCTAAATATGATTACCTTGATTTACAGAAAAGAATGTGCGAGATTAATAAGTGAATCACTACGGATACTCATTCATTTCGCTATCTTCAAATCATCAAAAGGAACTAAATATAGCAGAAAAGAGAAAAAAAGAAAGAAAAACGAGAGAGAAAGAGAGGAAAAGAAAAAGAAAAGAACTAACTCGTCAGTTCTACTAATTGAAGATGTGTTAGATGTCTGTTATTTTATTTAAGAATGACGCTTTTTTTTCTTCTTCTTCATAATATTTGTTGATTAGTATTATTAACTAATCATGCAAGTATTTCCGATAATTTTCTTCTGGAAATTAATTTTTTCGATCAAGTAAATCTTTTTGTTTGTTTTTTTCTGTTCTAAAAACATTTTCCTATTAAAACAATAAAGATTCATTCAATGCGAAGTCAATTCAACGAAACTGTCGATTTTTCTTCGATCCTATCAAAATTCACAATTAACCGCTCAAGAAGCCTATGATCTTCGTGATAGTTTGAGAAAATCGAATCAATTTATTGATTATCTCGATGCTGACGATGATGAACAAGAAGATTATATTATAAGCGATGAAATTGAATTTTCAAATTCATTAGTAACATCAACGACATCAGCCACGTCGAATTCTATTCTGTTGAAATCATCGTCAAGAAAAATTCATTTGAAATTTGTCTATCTAGTTTTATTATTGGTAATTCAAAAAATTCAATAACAATGCTATCTGACTACGAGATAAAAGAAAAAGCGGAAATCGAATGTTTTTGTGTTGAAAATTGAAATTAATTACGTTATAATAAACAGCTACTCTTAGGTTTCGAACGTTCTTCAAGATATTTCCAAATGAGCTAAAATGAAAAAAAATGTCCACGGATTGTTTATCAAAAACAAAATTAATTCAATTTACATTACAAAATTGTTTTAATACAAGTTTTTCGGATCGATCTTCTTCAGTCATATGCTCAATTGTTTCATAAACTTCGGCAGTCTATTCATTCATTAATAAACAAATATAGTTTGATATTCTTTTGTTTTTTTTTCTCTTTTACTTTAATCGCATCGAACATATTTTGTAGAGAAATTTGTTGTTGAAGTGGATCATCCTGTTTTTCGACGTAGGTTTGTGTGGAAATATTTTGTTGAGATTTTTTCTAATTAAAAACAAAATTCTTAAATAAATAAACAAACAAACAATCAATCGTTTTACATTATTATGTATATTCGTCATCATCATTTGATTAACAAGAGATTTTAATGATTGATTTTCGTCTAATAATAAAATTTGTCGTTGTTCAAGATCGATTAATTTCTCTTGATAATCGACAATTTGCGATTCAAGTTTGTGAATCGATGTCGTACCAAAATGTTTCCATTGTTCAGCTAATTGATGCATTTTATATCGTTCTTCGTCGAGTAAAACGCACAGTTCTTTCAAATCATCATTATTTGTCTCATCTTCAGTTGATAACTAAAAATACGTTGAAAACAAAATTCAAAAAAAAACACAAAATAACAAATCTAATTACCTTATCTGACATATTGCGGCTTGTTTTTAAATTCAAATTATCTGAAAAAGTGTATAGTTAATATCATGTTTTGGTTTCTTTTTTTCTGATTATTTGAAAAACAACAAGGATACACACACGCACATTGATTTTTATTTACAAAAAGCAGTCCGACTAAAATTTTCCAAGAAAATATACATTTAAACAAAAAGCGCGATAGATATGTAGTTGTTCTAATTCGAACAAGTACGATGATGATGATGCTCAGGATAATATCGATGTCGTTGATAGATCATAGGACTATTGCTCGCACTATTCGTACTGCCAGTCGACAGATCGCCATTGCTCGATGCTTCGGCTAGACTACGTCGAGGTGTACTATCCGATGGATAATGATGATAATGTGGATGATGATGATGGTGATGGTGATGATGATGATGAGATTCATGATTGTCGAATGCTTGACAACCATCGAGAAATTGTTGAGGAAATACGAGTGAACACCATTTGCTAGCTAAGGTCGATGGATGAGGTAGTTGAATACTACGTTCGAATGTGCGTTTTTCGATGTCGAAATACGAAGATTTGAGAATATAGGATTCACTTGATGGACCGTCATGTTCTTCAAGTAAATAATGAATTTTATCTCCAATGATCGACGAACTCGATATGCATTGATACGAATGTGAGACAGGTATGGTTGCGATTTCTGTCCATTGATTTGTTGCGAGATCGTACATTTCGATGCATGGTGCGAGACGATATTTATCATCTTCGCCACCGAAGAGAATCAATCGATTATTTTGATAGAATACCGTTGGATTGAATCGAACGGTTAGTGGAGCGGCACAAATCGTGACATGACCCGATTCTAAATCGACCATGTACGAATTCTCCGATAGACGATGATTAAGTCCTAAATAAAACAAAAAATACAAGTAAATTTTTCTGAATTTCGAATTCAGTTTGTTTGCTTTTTTACCATCGGTATGTTTTCCACCGATAACAAACGCAAAATTTTCAGTTACACACGCTCCGGGCCACTTGAGAATCGGCAAATCTGTACAAGCTAATGTGCGCCATTGATCTTTTTCGATACTATACACTTCGATTGCGGTTGAGCACGGATGTGTAGCATAAAAATTGCCTTTATCACCGTAGACTCCGCCGACTGCGACTAGACAATCGTTTGAACCAGCTAATGAGAAAAACTGTCGTTTTTCGCACAGTCTCGCGATTTCGGACCATAATCCCGTTCTCGGATCGAATCGATAGCAAGCATTCGTTGTTTCTCGATTGTTTTCCGAATAACCGCCGCACGCATAGAGAAAATTATTGACAACAACGAATTTTTGCGAAAGCGTTCTCCATGTCGCCAATGAATTGCACATATATTCCCAAACATCATCGTGTTTATTGAGAATATACATCGATTCATTGACACAAACTAAACTCGGTTCATTACGAATTTTACTTCGTGGCGAAGTCGAACAGTACTGCCGATTGGGTAAAGCAAAATACGAGTACGCTTCGAACGCGTATCGAATGCAATCGGGGTCCGTTTTCATGAAATTATGAGAGACAACAAGATCGTTGAATTCTTCAGGTTTCATTGTTTGAAAACGGACGTGTTCCATCAGAGCACTGGCGTGAATCATACGGTTTTCTTCGTCGGATTTGAGCCATTCGACACACATTTCAAAGACTTTGATTTCGGGATAGAGACGAAATTCATTCGAACGAATGAGATAGAGAATTTGTTCGTAGGTTAAACGTTTGAAACCTTCGTTTAAAGCGACTCGAGGGAAATTACGTAGAACGAATTTATTGATCTTAATTGGAGAACGAAAAAATATTCGATTTTCAGAAAACTAAGAACAAACTTTTTCGAGGACAGGAATAGAAAATAAATCAGCAAGACTAAGAACATCAATGCAATTTTCAACCGTTGTTTCTTCGATTAAAAAATCTTCACAAAGTTTGATTGCATGATGAACTTGCAAATGTGTAACTGCTCGAAGTACTTCAGCTAGATTACCAACAAACAAAACTCACATTCATTTCAATTTCAATTCAAACTCACCAATATTTTCAATACTCAATGTTAATTCACCTGTATAAATAAAGTCTAAGACAGCACGTAGACCATTGGCTGTTATATCTTTCAATTCAATCGTATCTATTCAAATAAACGAATAAATCAACGATAGTTCTCAAAGAATTGATTACCAGCAGTTGCTTCTTGCATTCCACTTCGACTTATCATTGCTTCGAAATAATCTGAACTTGCAACGAGAACACATCTAATCGAGAAATCGCTTTGTCAAAATGTTCTATTCGATGCAAATTCATCTTACTTATGTACATTAAATGTTTCGTTTTCTGCACAGAGAACTAAATCGCAAAATTCTCGCGAATTTCGTTGTTCACGCAAACGTTCGAGAACGCTCGTTTTGAATAGATAGGCTTTTTTCGTTCGTAGATCTAGTTCTGATGTTGTTTTGATTGTCAAATCTGATGTTGAACCTGTTAATTGTTGTCCTTGTTCTTGTTGTTGTTCGTCATCCATCTTCGTTTTGATTGTATTTATCTATTGACAGATGGATGAAGAAATAGATAAACGAACGCACATATAGACACACACAAGTTGATTTTATAAATAAAAAAAAAACTCTGACAATCAACCAATTACAAAATAATTTCTTTTTTTTTGCCGATTAATTTTATTTAAAATTTGAAAAAAAGAAATTCGGAAAAATTAGATTTCGAAAAATAAATCGATTTTAATCGAAACACAAAGCGCCCTCTTTTTCTCCCACCGCGCAATGTAGAGATCGTGTTCAACGATCAACAAAATGGCAAAAGTATAACACATTGTATGAGTCATCGAAGATAATTTGTTGTTTTTTGTGTCTTTTGTAAAATAGTTTCGAATCTATCAAATGAAGTTTCCCGATTTATCAATTGTAAAGTTTATTCCGTTTTGTTGCGAGAGAAAAACCGAACTTTTTTCTTTGAATTCTAGTCGAATCCAATTCGACTTCGTGATTTAATCCGACAAATACGTTCAGCTAAAACAGCAGCCGAAGAACGTGAAGTCGTTCAAAAGGAATGTGCTTACATTCGAGATTCATTTCGAGATGAAGACAATACCTGGCGATGTCGAAATGTCGCTAAACTACTCTACGTTTCGTTGCTTGGTTATCCTGCTCATTTCGGACAAGTAAAACATCGATTTCAAACAAACAAATCGATGGAGTTTTTTCTTTTAGCTCGAATGTTTGAAATTAATTGCGTCGACACGTTTTACCGATAAACGTATTGGTTATTTGGGCGCTATGCTCTTGCTCGATGAACGACAGGATATACACGTTCTCATAACGAATTCGTTGAAAAAGTAAAGTTCGATTTGAAAGAGATGAGTTCGATTGGATTTTGTGTGTTTTTGCAGTGATCTGAATCATTCGAATCAGTATATCTCGGGCTTGGCTTTGTGCGCATTGGGATCGATCTGTTCGCCGGAAATGAGCCGAGATCTTGGCGGTGAGGTGGAGAAATTAATGAAATCATCGAATCCGTATTTGAAGAAAAAAGTTCGTTATACTTTAAGATGAAAGTTGATTTTAAGTTGACTGTTTGATTTTAAGGCAATTTTGTGTGCAGTTCGAATTATAAGAAAAGTTCCGGAACAATTCGATGTTTTTCAAAATTCGGTTCGAAGTTTACTTAGTGAAAAAAATCATGGTTTGCATTCGATTTTCTGCGTTTGTTTGTTGTTCTGATTTGGCGTTTTCTAGGTGTTCTTCTTGCGGCTACATCTTTGGTTACGGAAATGTGTCAACAAAGTCCTCAAGCATTGCAAATCTTTCGAAAAGTTCGGATTTCTTCTCTTCAATTTGCATAAAAACAAGACGATTTTCGTGTTTAGTTAGTACCAAATCTTGTCCGAATCTTGAAAAACCTCATCATGTCAGGTTACAGTCCTGAACATGATGTTTCGGGGATTAGTGATCCGTTTTTACAAGTAAACTTCCTTGTTTTTATTCGTCAATCGATTGACCGTGTTTTGTTTAAGGTTCATCTCTTACGTTTATTACGTATCTTGGGTCGAAATGATAATGAAGCAAGTGAAACAATGAATGATATCCTTGCTCAAGTATCAACAAACACAGAGAATAGCAAAAATGTCGGCAATGCTATTCTCTATGAAACGGTTTTAACCATTATGGATATTAAATCTGAATCGGGATTACGAGTAAAATTCTCCAATATTCAAATTCATAATCATAAAAATTCGAATTTTTTAATTCAAAAAAAAAGGTTTTAGCTGTGAATATCTTGGGTCGATTTTTATTAAATAATGATAAAAATATTCGTTATGTTGCATTGAATACTTTACTACGTGTCGTGCATGCAGATCACAATGCTGTTCAACGACATCGTGCAACGATTGTCGAATGTCTTAAAGATGCTGATGTTTCAATAAAACGGTAAAACCAAAAAAAACAATTTTTGCTAATTGAAAATGAATTCGATGTGAATGTAGACGTGCAATGGAATTGTGTTTTGCATTGATCAATTCGAATAATATTCGAACAATGACAAACGAAATGTTAGACTTTTTAGCAACTTGTGAAGTCGAATTTAAGGCTGATTGTACTTCAAATATGTTCTTAGCTATGGAACGGTAGATACTCATCGATTGAAATTCTGCTTTTTCATTTTCTTTGCTCGCAGTTTTTCTCCATCGAAACGATGGCATGTCGATCAAATGATTAAAGTTCTCACAACAGCTGGAAATAGTGTTCGTGATGATATTGTCTCTAGTTTAATCGGTATTATCTCGTCAACACCTGAACTTCATGGTTACACAGCCTCGCAATTATATAAACTAATTCGAGAAGATATAACTCAACAACCATTAGTACAAGTTGCATCGTGGACATTAGGCGAATTCGGTGATCTATTCGTTAGTGGACAATATCAACCAGCGAACGATAGCGAACATATTCAAGCAACTGAAGAGGAAATTGTCGAAACATTAGAACGTATTTTAAATTGGAATATAAGCACTGTCATCACCCGTGAATATGCAATAAATGCCTTAATGAAATTAAGCACTCGATTTCCCAGTTGTTCCGAGTAAATTCATTTCGTGTCTCTCAATTGTGCATTTCCTTTTTTTTTGCTTTTCAGTCGTATCCAATCTATTATGACTTATTATGCATGTAACATGAATTTAGAGCTGCAAACACGTGCAGTTGAATACACGTCCCTTTTTACTAAACATAACATCATCAGGTACAGATACGCGTATATTTCGTATCGAATTGATTTGTGTTTTTTTTTGTTATTAAGACCAAGTATTGTCGAGCGTATGCCTGTTTTAATCAGTAGTCAAACACCAACTGGAACTAATGGCGATCAACAAGAACAGATCTATGATCAAGAAGAAAATCTAACAAACGATCAACATACAAATCATGTTGGACCAACTAATCAACCTGTGGTAGAGGAAAAAAGAGAGAAAATAGTATTTTGTACTTGATTTTTATCGTAGGATGATCTATTGAAAATGCTCGATGAACCAGTTGAAAGCAATGGCGATTTATTTGGAATGAATAATCACACTCAACAACAACAAATAAGTTCAACATCAAATCCTTTAGAAGATCTACTGTTCGGAAATGATTTTGCTCAACCTTCTCCAACAACAACAACAACCAGCACTGGTAAAAAAAAAACTTTTCTCTCGTTTACTCAATCTTGAGCATCGATTTTGTTTAGGCATTCCACCAATGACAGCATTGGATAAAAATGGTCTACGTATTCTATTTACATTCGAACGTGAGAATACAACATTAACAATTCATTCGAAAATAACAAATTCAACATCGTTTTCAATGACGAATTTTCTATTCAAAGCAGCTGTGCCGAAAGTAGATCGAATAGATTTTCTTGAAATCAATAAATTGTTTGTTTTTTCTTCTCAAAAAGACATTTGCAATCGAATTACATCCATTAAGTAACACAATAATTCCGGAAAACAACTCGGGTGAAGTTCATCAACTAATGAAAATCTCAAATCCAAACAAAGAGAAACTTCGTATGCGTATTAAAATCAATTATTCAATCAATAACTCACCTGTTAGTGAAGAAACAGAGTTAAATACATTTCCTGAACAGTGCTATCGCTAAAAAAATTAATTTTCGTTTTTTTTTCTCCTTCTCTTTTCTTTTTTGTTGTTGTTTCTTTCTTTCTTTCTCTCTCTACGTATATACATATTTATAATATTATCGATCGTGCATGTTTCGTTGTCATTTATTCGTAGGATTCATTTTTTTAAAGAAAAAAGCAATGTTTCAATTTAACATCAGACGCACACACACACATTCCATTTCAAAATAGAATTTAAAAAAAAAACCCGAACAAACCATACTCAAATCAGTTCATTGTTATTTTAGATGAGTGTGATTATTGGTGAGATTGAAAGAAATGAGTTCGAAGGATTGTCAATGTTTCGTCATGTTTAGGAGGAGGAAAAGGTTTTGTTGGACAACGTCTTGTTCAATTATTGAGAGAGAAAGGTTTTCAAAATATTTGGATTGTCTCAAGAAAATCGGATGCAAAGACAAATACATTGACATGGGTAGAATTTTATTGATGAGAGAGAATCTTAAACGAGATGTTTTCAGGATGATATTCGAAGTGGAAATGCAATTTCGACAATTAAACCAATTAAAGCGATTGTGAATTTAGCTGGAGCACCATTGCTGAGTTTCAAACGATGGACAGATGAATATAAGAATGAAGTTGTTCAAAGTCGAGTTGGAACAACGAAAACTTTTGTAGATTTTATTCGAGATTTGAAAGAGGACAAACCAGATGTTTATGTGTCAATGTCTGGTGTTAGTAAGTGTTTATTTCATTTAAGTCTTCAAGTTTTTTTTTTTCGTTTGACAAATAAAAAGGTTATTATAAACCCGATCCAGTGAAAGAATATACTGAAACATCGGAAGGTGGTGATTATGATTTTCTTTCGCGATTAGCAAGAGATTGGGAACAAGCATCAGAACCGATTGAAACTAAGTACGGCGTTCGTAGAGTTGTTCTTCGATCTGGTATGTTGATTCTATTGACGAAATCATTTTTCTGATCGATTTCCTGTGATCAATAGGTGCCATTCTTGGTTCAACTGGTGGCATGATTGGATCGATGTATTGGCCATTTTTCTTTAGTTTAGGCGGTAATGAAATGATGCCTTTTAGTTATCTCGATTTTCCTTTTGACGAGAGTAATCTTTAGGTCCTATTGGTCATGGTCAGCAACCATTTCCTTGGATTCATTTGGACGATGTTTGTTTATTGATCATATATGCAATACAGAACACTCATGTGAATGGTATTCTCAATGCGTGTGCACCACAATTGATTACAAATAAAGAATTTAGTCAAACCTTTGCACATAGCTTTAGTCCGCCACGATTTGCATTTTTTCCCATGCCTGCTTTTCTTATGAATAGCCTACTTGGTTCTGAACGTGCGAAAGTTGCCACTGAAGGTCAAAAAGTTATTCCTCAAAGAACATTACAAACTGGTTATACATTTAAATATCCAACTATTCAAGAAGCAAGCAAAGATCTGACCAAACTGTTTCATTAAATGAAGATGATGAGCATTATAATTCAGCGATGTTCTTATTTTTTTAATCGAGCTTTTCTCAGTTTGTATTGTATTTTAGTGTGCATTTAGTTTCTTTAATAAAATTCATCAAACTATCATAGTTTTTATCTGACCCATTGAATTGTATTATAATCAACACATCCATCAAAATCATCTCACTCTCCACCCGAGAACTATCATTGTGATCTAGATCGACAAACAGTCCAAATATGTATTTAATATATTTCTACTAGCTCATCTCTTTCATTAGATTTATCATTTCATGGTTGAGTCTCTCAGTACAACAACTTATCGCCTATTTAAGTAATCATTTTTGTTTTCCATACAACACCATGACCAGATATGAAACTCAAAAACATCTGTCCATTTTCCTTCCCAAACGCCATAAATATATCTTTTCACAATCATCTATCAAGTCAATCGTCTTCAATCAAATGAATTTATTTCCGCAGAAATTATAGAATACACTCACATACCAATGAATATTCGTACTCATTTTAAGTACGAACAATATCTTACAATTGTCAACTAATAACACATGTGCTTTATTCATTCTGCGAATCACAGTTTATTTTTCCCTTTGGACTTCCATTAAATACATTTTCTAGTTCTTTCACTGCATATTTACCGATACGATTGTACTCGAGGTCGAGTGAAATGAGCGTCTACATGAAATAAGAGTAAGCACCATAAATCATTCACTAGACAATAAA